>ERZ827108.2016-NODE-2016-length-23337-cov-3.786831_pt1 | contig 23337 bp, 25 predicted proteins | sample MGYA00519921_ERZ827108 | MGnify/ENA primary metagenome ERZ827108 (study PRJEB31778, sample SAMEA3449258) | human gut metagenome | biome: human gut; feature: human-associated habitat; material: faeces | place: United Kingdom | collected 2010/2012 ...
CAGCCGACAAAGCTCTCCATGCCTGCTTCGAGTACGACGCCCTCGGCAGTGCGGCCCAGCGGGTCGGGACGGTCGAGCACAACGAGGCGCTTGCCGTATTCCGCGCAGTCGAACAGCAGATTTTTGAGCGTGGAAATGAATGTATAGTACCGGCAGCCGACGTCCTGAATATCGTAGACGAGCGTATCAAATTCCGAAGCCGTTTCGCGCGTCAGGTGCTTGGAGCCGGGGCGGTACAGGCTCTTTACGCGCAGGCCGGAGGGCGCGTCGACGCTGTCAGAGAACACCTCGCCCGCAGCCTTATCGCCGCGAACGCCGTGCTCCGGCGCGAGCAGGAGCCGGAGATCGCAGACCTCCTTCAATACATCGATGCTGCTGCGGTTATCGGCGCTGCGGCCGGAGGGCGCGGTGACGAGCGCGGCACGGCCGGGGATATGCGCGGCAAGCTCCGCGCTGTCAATGCCGAATCGGATCATAAAAACACCCCTTTACAAAGCGGCGGACAGGAAGTAAACTTTTCACAGTATGTAAGAAAAACGGGAGGCTTCACTAGTATGGAACATCCCCTGAAAACGCTGTGGGAAAAGCCGTCGCGGCTCGTGATCGGGTTCATGTCCGGCACATCGGCGGACGGCGTGGACGCCGCACTCGTTCGCATCACGGGCTTTGGCACGCAAACGCGCGCAGAGCAGCTCGGCTTCCGCTTCGTGCCGTTTTCGGACGAAGTGCGCGCGGAGATCCTGCGTCTTGCCGGAGGCGGTCCGGCCTCGGCAGCGGACTTCTGCCGGATGAATTTTCTGCTCGGCGAGCTTTTCTGCGAGGCGGGCGAGACGCTCTGCGCGCAGACCGGCACAAAGCTCTCCGACATCGATCTCATCGGCAGCCACGGCCAGACGTTCTGGCACATTCCGGAAAAAGAAGAATACCTCTCGCGCACCTTCGCAAGCACGTTCCAGCTCGGCGAGGAGGCGGTGCTTGCCGAGCGCTTCGGCTGCCCGGTCGTGGGCAATTTCCGCGTGCGCGATGTGGCCGCGGGCGGGCTCGGCGCGCCGCTCGTGCCGTATACGGAGTTTCTGCTCTACCGCAGCGAGACCGAACACACGGCGCTCCAGAATATCGGCGGCATCGGGAACATCACGCTGCTCCCGGCGGGGTGCGCTCTTTCCGACGTGACGGCGTTCGACACCGGGCCGGGCAACATGCTCATCGATGCGGCCATTGCGCGCATCACAAACGGCGAAAAGCGCTATGACGCGAACGGCGCGATGGCGGCTTCCGGCCGCGTGAGCGAAGCGCTGCTCGCGCAGCTCATGCGCGATCCCTATCTCTCCCGCCGCCCGCCGAAAACGACGGGCCGCGAGCATTACGGCGCGGCGTTCGTGGACGGCATTTTTGCCGCGGCAAACGAGCGGAAGCTCTCGGACGCCGACATTCTCGCCACCGTCACAGACTTCACCGCGCAGACGATCGCCGCGGCGATCCGCGACTTCTGCGCCGTGCGCCCCGCGCGGCTCATTGTCGGCGGGGGCGGCAGCCGCAACGGCACGCTCATGGCGGATATTGCCGCGGCGCTCCCCGACGTGCGCGTGCTCACGAACGAGGATCTCGGCTTTGACGGCGACGCCAAGGAAGCGGTCGCGTTCGCGGTGCTCGCAAACGAGGCGATCTTCGCCCGGTGCAGCAACGCGCCCGGCGCCACCGGCGCGCGGCACGGCGCGGTGCTGGGGAAGATCACGCTTTAATCAAAAAAGTACGCGAGCGCCGCGCGCAGCGATGTATCCCAGAAGTCCCAGGTGTGCGCGCCCGGCCAATGGTCAAACCGGTGCGCAAGGCTGAGCGACGCAAGATGCGCGGAAAAGCGCTCATTTGCCGCGTACAGCCCGTCCTGCTCACCGCAGGACAGATACAGTCCCGGAGCCTCTCCGGAGAGCCGTTCCGCCAGGACGAAGAGATCGTCCTTCGGCGGAACGGCTTTTTCTTCGCCGAAAATGGCAGCGATCTCCGATTCATGCAGGGAGATCGAGCGGCGCTCGACCGTCCGGCGCAGATCACAGACGCCCGAAAAGCTCGCCGCGCCCGCGTAACGGTCGGGGTAAGTGAGCGCGCATTTCATTGCGCCGTACCCGCCCATGGAAAGGCCGAAAATATAATTCTGCTCCCGCGCCGCGCCAAGGCCGAACATCCGGCGGCACACGGCGGGCAGCTCCTCGGAGACATAGGTGAAATACGGCAGGCCGTATGCCATATCGGTATAAAAGCTGCGCTGCACCTCCGGAAGCACAACGGCGAGACCGCGCTCGCGCGCATACCGCTCCACGGCGGTATAGCGCGTCCAGCCGGTGCAGTCGTCCGTCAGGCCATGCAGAAGGTAAAGCGTTTTGACCTCGGAAAGTTCGCCCTTATCGGGCAATATCACGTCCACCGCCGTCGCCATGCGCAGCGATTCCGAGGCGATCTCGCAATGGAGAAACGCCATGCTCAGCCCTCCAGCGCCGCGGCGACACGGCCGTTCGCGCGCGTGAGCAGCGTTTCCGCCCCGGTCTTGTCCATGCCGAGCAGCAGCATGACGATGGCCGGTTTGCAGGCGTAGTTCGTCTCGATAAGCGCCGCGCGCGCCGCGGCGTCCTCCGCGCCGGTCGCCTGGCGCACGATGCGCACACACCGCTCGCGCAGCTTTTCGTTTGATGCCTTCACGTCCACCATGAGGTTGCCGTAGACCTTGCCGAGCTTCACCATCACGCCGGTGGAGAGCATGTTCAGTATCATTTTCTGCGCCGTGCCGCTCTTCATGCGCGTGGAGCCGGTGATGACCTCCGGCCCCGGCGCGGGAGAGATGGCAATGTCGGCATGCGCCTCGGCCTCGCAGCCAGGGCAGCACGTGACTGCGATCGTGAGCGCGCCGACGCTTTTCGCGTAGTCAAGCGCGCCGAGCACATACGGCGTCCGCCCGCTCGCGGCAATGCCGACAACGCTGTCGTCCTCCGTCAGATGCAGCGCCTTTAAATCGTTTGCGCCGAGAGAGCGGTCATCCTCCGCCCCCTCGACAGCGGCGAACATCGCGCCGTACCCGCCCGCGATCACCGCGCGGACGCGCTCCGGGTCGGTCGAGTACGTCGGGGGGCATTCGGCGGCGTCGAGCACGCCGAGACGTCCGGATGTGCCGCAGCCGGTATAGATGAGCCGCCCGCCGCGCTGCATCCGCGCGTAGATGCCGTCAATGGCTTCGGCGATCTGCGGGCACACCGCCTCGACCGCTCCGGCGACCTTTTTATCTTCGTTATTGATGAGACGGACCATATCGAGCGTCGGCAGACGGTCGATGTGCTCCGAAGCGGCGTTGCGCTGCTCGGTGGCCAGTTTTCCGATGTCGGTCATTCACTCATCCTCCAGTTTTTTGACGATGCGCATCTGCTCGGCGGGGATCATAAAGCACTCGCAGTACCCCTTCCGCCCCTCGATGCCGCGCAGACGCTTGAGATGGGAATAGTATTCCTTGTAGGGAAAGCTCGTGCTGTGTACGGCGAACCAGTGGTGCTCGATGGCCTTTTCCCAGAGTGCGAAGCCGTCGGACACGTCGAGATAGACAAAGGGCCGGAAGCCCTCGGCATCCTCCCAGTTTTCCGCATAGTACAGATGGCGGGCAAAGTGGCGGGGAAGATCGCGCTCAAAGCCCTCGATGGCGGCATAAAACCAGGCGTCCGTCACGATGCGGTGGCACGCCGCGTGGTCCTTGTGCATGCTGTGGGCGTGGTGGGTGATGAGAATATCGGGCTTTACGCGGCGGATGACATCGCACACGGCGAAGCGCGCCTCGTCGTTATCCGGCAGCAGTCCGTCCGGATAGCCGAGCACGATTGCCTCGCCCCCGAGCTTGGCGGCGAAGGCCTCCGCCTCGGCGATCTTGCTTTTCCGGTATTCGGCGACGTCTGCTCCGGCAGGCGCGCCCTTCTCCCCGGCGGTGAGCGCAAGCGTCACGCTGCGTCCCCCGTGTACGGCGTTCGCGGCGAGCAGCGCGCCGCAGGTCAGCTCCATATCGCCGATGTGCGCACCGACGGCCAATATCGTTTTGCTCATGACTTCAGCTCCTTTATCATCACGGCGAAATACCGCCGCGGCGTGAATCCGGCTTCCTTATAGATGTTCTGCGCCGGGTTGTCGATTCCGGTGAAGAGGGACATATACTGCGCGCCGCATTCCTTCTCCGCGCGGCAGAGCCGGTAGAAGAGAAGCTTGCCGAGCCCGTGGCCGCGGTATCGTTCCTCCACGGCGATGCCCGCAAAATACCCGCGGCCTGTCGGCTCCGGGTACACCGGGCCGGTGAAGCCCGCGACCGTGTCGCCGGAGAGACCGACGAGAAGGCGCATGCCGCCGTGCGCCGCGGCGGGGATCTCCGCGTCCCACATGGGATTGCCGAGCGACGCTACCATCTTGTCCACGCCGCGGTGGACGCCCTCTTTATACCAGTCTACGGTGTAGCCCTGCGCGGCCATTTTCGCCGCGCGTTCTTCCATCGCGGCGGGGTACGCAAACGCCGCAAGATCGAGATACATCGCCATTTCGGTCGCCGCCTCGCGGTAGCCGAGCGCGAGCATCCGCTCATAAAGCGGTATATCCTTCGCTATGCCGGGCATGTTGTTGTGCCGGTGGCCGTCCGTTCCGGGGATGATCCACGGCAGACGCAGGGGATTGAAAAACGTAACGGCGGCCACGCTCTTTCCCTTCGCGCGGAAGGAATCCTCCACAGCGCCGAGCAGCAGCGCGGTGTTCTCCGCCGTGTCGCACGTCTCATCAAGCAGCACGCAGCTCACATAGCCGCGCACCGCGCCCTGCGCGAGCGTATCGCCCGTGCAGCCCGCGGCAAAGCCGCGAAGCGCGCCCTTTTCTTCGAGCACGAACGTGCTCTCGCCGCAGAAGGCCGGGTGTGCGAGCAGCAGTTCGTCCAGTTTACCGGCGTCGAGCGGCGCATACCCCGCCGCCGCGCCCGCGGTATTCCACAGACGCAAAACCTCCGGCGCGTCCGCGCGCTCATACAAACGAAGCTTCATAAAACCCTCCGTATCTCACAAAAGGGCTGCTGCGTTTCGCAGCAGCCCTTTGTGGAAATCTTCTGTCAGCCCTTGACGGCGCCGATCGTGACGCCCTCGAGGAAGTATTTCTGCAACGTGAAGAACAGAATAAACATCGGCAGCGCCGAGAGCGTCGCGCCCGCCATCATGGGGGCAAAGAGCGTCTCATTCGCAAACTTGAAGGTCTTGAGACCAACCTGGATCGTGAATATATAGTCCTTGCTCGTTACAAGGAACGGCCAGAAGAACGTGTTCCAGCTGGAAAGGAACGTGTTGATCGCCATGACCGCCAGCACGGTTTTCGAGAGCGGCAGGATGATGCGCACGAAAATGCCGAGCTGGTTGCAGCCGTCGAGCTTGGCCGATTCGATGAGCGGCGTGGGGATGCTCGTGAAAAACTGCTTGGCGAGAAAGATGTTGTACGATGTCACAACGCCGGGCAGGATCATCGCGGCGTAGGTATTCGTCATGTGCAGCTTGTTCGCAATGAGAATGTAGAGCGGCACTTGCGTGACCTGGTACGGGATCATCATCGCCACGAGGATCAGCCCGAACAGCCACTGGCGGCCCTTGAAGCGGATCTTCGAGAACGCATAGCCCGCCATGGACGCGAATATGACGTTGCCCGCCATCGTTGCCGAGGCGACGATGAGGCTGTTGACGATCCAGCGGACGGAGTATTTGCTGAACGAAAAGAATGCCTTGTACGAGTCGAGCGTCCACACGCGCGGGAAGATGCTCCGGGAAGTGCCCGCCGTGGCGACGGCGGGGCCGAACGACGACATGATCATATAGAAGATCGGGAAAAGCGTCAGAAGCGCGAAGAGGATGAGGATCACCGCGAGGAGGATGTTGCGCGCGATGCGCTTTTCGGGGTGGTTTACGTGGGGGGAGTAAAGTCCTGTCGTAGCCATGCCGTTCCTCCTTTCAGTATTCGACGTCCGTGCCCATGAGCTTGAACTGCACGAGCGAAATGAGCGCAATGACGATGGCAAGCAGGATAGCCTGCGCGCAGGCGAGACCGAACTTTGAGTACTCGAAGGCGTTCTTGTAGATGAGAAGGCCGATCATCGTTGTGCTGTTGTCCGGGCCGCCGCCGGTCATCATAAAGGCGTTCTGGAACACCTGGAACGAGCCGATGATACCCGTCACGAGCAGAAAGAGCGTCGTCGGCTTCACAAGGGGGAACACGATGTAGCGCACCTTCTGGAAGAACGTTGCGCCGTCGAGCTCGGCGGCTTCAAAGTAGCTGTTGTCGATGCCGAGGAGCGCGGCTATGTAGATGATGATGTTGCTGCCCTGTCCGGAGAGGATCGCCATGAGCATCAGCGAGAGCATGGACGTTTTCGAGCTGGAGAGCCAGTTCTGCGACGGGATGCCGAAGAACATCAGCACCTGGTTGAAAAGGCCGTCCGGCGAGGAGTCGTACAGCCACAGCCACACGACCGAGAGCGCCACGCCCGAGGCGATGCCGGGCAGATAGTAAACGGACTTGAAAAGCGACTGCGTTTTCTTTTTGAACGGCAATATCATGATCGCGATGGAGAAGGCGATCAGCAGCGACAGAGGAACCACGACGGCCGTGTACACAATGGTGTTCTTCAGCGCTTTATAAAAGAGCGCGCTTTTGAAGGTGTCGATATAGTTCTTCAGCCCGATGAATTCCGAGCCGAAGGGCTTGTACTTCAGAAAGCTCGTGCGCACGGCGCTGACCACGGGGTAGAGCGTGAACGTCACGAACACCACCATGGCGACAAATATGAAGAAATAGCCCCACCGATCCTCGCTGGTGAACCGGAACCGACGATCGGCGAGCGTTCTTCCTCTGGCTTTGCTCATAGTCTTCCCTCCACGAATGAATGCGGATCAACTCAAAGCATGGCTTCGAGTCGAAACTAATTGCCCCGCCCGGCCATGCCGGGCGGGGCAGAGTGGTTATGCGTTATTTGCGGAGATAAACCAACGCTTAGAGAGCGCCGGAGACGCAGCCGTCGGCGCCGAACGCCTCGGTAGCGGCGGTGCAGACAGCGTCATAGACTTCCTGCGCGGTGGCTTCGCCGGCAAGGAGAGCCTGGAACTTCGGAACGATGACTTCGTCCATGATGGTCTTGGCAGAAGCGCTCTGCTCGGCGGTCACACCGGCGGGAGGCGCAACGACAAGGCCGATGCAGCGGGCGGCGGAGGCAACGTTGCCCTCGTCAAGACCTTCGGGGGAGACGTAAGCGTCGCGGCCGGTCTGGCAGACGGGCTCGAGAAGCAGGGTCTGGTCAACGGCAGCGATGCGCTCGCCGGAGGAGATGTAGTCGAGGAACAGGCACACGTTCTTGAGGTGCTCGTCGGTGGTCTTGTTGTTGCGGAGGGCGATCAGGCCGTCCACGGAGCCGAAGCAGGACGCTTCCGCGCCTTCCATCGTCGGAACGGGCAGGAATGCGTAGTTCACGGGGATGGAGTTCTCCACGGCGGTGCCGTCGTTGGCCTCAAGAGCGGCGTTGTTCTTGTTGATGTTGTTCTCAAAGAGCGGCATGGCCTTGCCGAAGATCATGGCCTTGCCCTGCTGGCACATGACCATGCGCTGGCCGGCCTCAATGCCGTAGTTGGGCATGTAGCCGGACTTGGTCATCTCTTCCACGGCCTCGAGCAGCTTGAGCATATTCTCGGAGGTGTAGGCATACTTGAGATCGTCGGTGAACGCGTTGTTCAGACCCGCGGCGACGCCGAAGATGTTCAGGAAGTCGGACGCGGTGACGCCGGAGTTGGCGAACACGAAGCCGAAGCAGTCATTGGTGGTGCCGTTCTTGATAACTTCGAGGAACTCCTCGTAGGTCCAGCCTTCGGACTGGATCTTCGCCACGTCGGCGCCGGCGGCCTCGAGCATATCCTTGTTGGCGCCGAGAGCCTGGATGGTGATGTACAGGGGCAGGCCGTAAACGGTGTTCTCAATGCTCATGTAGTCGAGCGCGTTCTGATCGTAGTCGGCCAGACGCTCAGGGTCCATGTACTGCGCAATGTCAACGGCGACGCCCAGCTCGACGTAGGTGCCGATGGCGGAGTAGGAGACCTCAGCGATGTCCGGAGCTTCGCCGGCGTTCGCCATGGTGGAGAGTTTGCCGTTGTGATCGTCCCAGGAGGTCTTGATCACTTCCACATCGAGGTGCGGGTAGAGCTCTTTGAACTCGGCGATCCAGGTGTCGATGTCGTCCTGATAGGTGCCGGAAACCGGGGGAACCATCACGGTGATGGTATCGGGGGTGGGCTCCTCTTCCGCCGGCTGCTCGGCGGGCTGTTCCGCGGGCTGCTCGGCAGGCGCTTCGGTCGGCTCCTGCGCAGCGGGCTGCTGGCCGCAGGCGGCGAGAGCGAAGAGCATAACGAGGGCAAGGATCAGTGCAAGGATCTTTTTCATGTTGACGCTCCTTTTTCTTCCTTAAATAATATTATCCGAGATCCCTTTGGGGGATGTGGATACGGTGTTGACCCGGTTCACGCCGTCGAATTCGATGTAGAACCGGTAGCTGTCGCCCCGATAGGCCGAATACGTCACCTCCACGGTGACGCCCTCGGGGTTTGTGACGTGGCGCTCGATGAGCAGCACGGGCGCGCCCTCCGGGATATCGAGCAGCTTGGCCTGCGCCGCGTCTGCAAGCGCGGCTTCCATGTACTGCTCGCCGGTCTTGAGCGCAAGACCGCGGCTCGTGAGCGCCGCGTAGAGCGAGTGGTTTTTCAGATCGGTATCAAGGACGCCGCGGCAGAGCGAGGCGTTGAGCGCGGTATTTTCAATTGCCATCGGCACGCCGTCGGCCAAACGCAGACGGCGGATGAGGATATACGGCTCGCCGGGCGCGATGCGAAGCCCCCGCGCGATGGCCGCGTCCGCCTTCTTCTCCCCGGCGAAGAGGATCTGCGAGCTTGCCTTCTTGCCGCGCTTTGCCATATCCTCCGTAAAGCCGGACACCTGCATAAGCGGCTGGATGAGCTTGCGGCCGGAAACGAACGTCCCCTTGCCCTGCATCCGGTACACCGAGCCGAGCGATTCCAGCTCCGTGACAGCGTGACGCACGGTCATGCGGCTCGTGCCGTACCGCTGGCAGAGCTCGCGCTCCGAGGGGAGCGCCTGATCGGGCTGGAGACTGCCGTTTTCAATGGCGCGGAGGAGATCGTCGCGTATCGTTTTATAAAGCGATCGTTCCTGCATGATGCGCGGTCCTCCGTTCCGGCGAGAGCCCGCCATAATAGGCAACTGGTATATACCAGTTAGTAAGTTCATCATAGTATAGATTGTATAATCCGTCAATATAGAACTGTACACCGCAGGGCAGATTTGGCATTTTGCACTTTTTCTCCGGCGTGTTCTTAGTGGAAACGCTAAATAGAAAGCGGTCTCCCCCGGCGCATTTCTGCTCTGGGTGAGACCGCTTCGATCGTTTATTTTACTTTTTGCCGTGGATGTTCTTCATGCGCTGGCTGTGGTCAAGAATGCGCTTGCGCAGACGGAGGTTCTTGGGGGTGACTTCCAGAAGCTCGTCGTCCGCGAGGAACTCCATGCACTGCTCGAGCGACATCTGGCGCGGCGGGACGAGCCGCAGCGCCTCATCCGAGCCGGAGGCGCGGGTGTTCGTGAGGTGCTTCGTGCGGCAGACGTTGACCGGGATGTCCTCCTGCTTGGGGCTGACGCCGACGATCATGCCGCCGTAGACCGGCGTGCCGGGCGTGATGAACATGATGCCGCGCTCCTGCGCGTTCCAGATGCCGTAGGCGACGGCCTCGCCCTGCTCCCACGCGATGAGAGAGCCGGTCGAGCGGCGTGTGACCTCGCCCTTATAGGGGGCGTAGCTGTCAAACACGGAGGCCATGATGCCCTCGCCGTGGGTGTCGGTGAGGAATTCGTTCCGATAGCCGAAGAGACCGCGGCTCGGCACAAGGAAGATGAGACGCATGCGCGCGCCCACAGGGGTCATTTCCTTGAGCTCGGCCTTGCGCGTGCCGAGCTTTTCGATGACCGAGCCGACATACTCCTGCGGCACGTCCGCCACGAGCTCTTCCATCGGCTCCATGAGATTGCCCTTCTCGTCGCGCTGCATGAGCACGCGCGGGGGCGAGACCTGAAACTCATACCCTTCGCGGCGCATCGTCTCGATGAGGATCGAGAGCGACATTTCGCCGCGTCCGGCAACGTTGAAGCTGTCGGTGCTGCCCTCGACGTCCGTGACGCGCAGGGAAACGTCCTTGAGCGTTTCGCGGTAAAGGCGGTCGCGGATCTGGCGGCTGGTGACAAACTTGCCCTCGCGTCCGGCGAAGGGAGAGTTGTTGACGGAGAACGTCATTTCCATCGTCGGCGCGGAGATCTTTACAAACGGCAGCGGCTCGACCACGCCGGCGGCGCAGATCGTGTCGCCGATGGTAACGTCGCCGATGCCGCTCATGGCGATGATGTTGCCCGCTGTGGCCTCCGTCACGGGGACCTTGGCAAGGCCGCTGAACTCGTAGAGCGAAACGGCCTTCGCCTTGCGCGGCGCGGCGTCCGGCGAATGGTAGTTGCACACGGCGATCTCCTCGTTCTGGCGGATCGTGCCGCGCTCAATGCGCCCGACGGCGATGCGGCCGACGAACTCGTTATAGTCGAGCGAGGAAACGAGCATCTGGAACGGCGCGGCGGTGTCCTGCGCCGGTTCGGGGATATACTCGAGGATCGTGTCAAACAGCGGCTGAAGATCGGTGCCCGGCACGTCCGGCGAATAGGACGCCGTTCCCTGGCGGCCGGAGCAGAACAGCATCGGGGAGTCAAGCTGCTCGTCTGTGGCGTTGAGATCCATCAGCAGCTCGAGCACCTCGTCCACGACCTCGTGGATGCGCTGGTCGGGGCGGTCGATCTTGTTGACGACAACGATCACGCGGTGGCCGAGCTCCAGCGCGCGGCCCAGCACAAAGCGCGTCTGCGGCATGGGGCCTTCGGCGGCGTCCACGAGCAGGATAACGCCGTTGACCATTTTGAGCACGCGCCGAAGTCGGCGTGGCCCGGCGTATCGACGATGTTGATTTTGACGCCCTTGTAGGTGACGGCGGTATTCTTCGCGAGAATGGTGATGCCGCGCTCGCGCTCGAGATCGCCGGAGTCCATCACGCGGTCGACGACCTCCTGATTTTCGCGGTACACGCCCGACTGCTTGAGCATTTCGTCCACGAGCGTCGTCTTGCCGTGGTCAACGTGGGCAATGATTGCGATATTGCGTAATTCCATAATATCCATCTCCAAATGTAAATCCGATTCAAAACCAGCGAAGTATTATATCACAGTGCATTCTATATGAAAAGAGATTTTTCTCATTTTTCTATTGTTTTTCAATAAAAACGAGCTGTCAGAAGGTCTCGCCAGCGTTCGCGCCCGCAGGCGCAAATAAAGTTTTAACCATTTTCTCCGGCGGCGTGTACGTCGGCAAAAACACCTTTCGGCCCCAGACCCGCCAAGCAGATCTCCCGTTGGACAATAGAAAGGAGGATCGTCCCCGCCCTGTTGGGGTCGATCCTCCGAGGAGAAAAGTATGGGACCTTCCGGGCTGCTGTGCTGGGCAGCCGGAGGTCGGAGAGACGGCTTTTTTATTGAAAGCCCAACTTCCCCGCCATTATGATATTAGCGCAATCATTCTCTTCTGTCAAGGATTAATTTGAAAATTAAATATCACTCTCCCCCGAAGCGCGGAGCAGCTTCCAGATCTCCTCCGCCTCGTCGCTCCGGATGGCGCCGGAGGCGAGCTGCGCGGCGATATACTCCACGGCGGCGTCCGCGCCGCGCTCGGCTTTGATGAGAAGCGACTCGGAAAGCGTGTCGGCAAGGCTTGAGCCGGAGCCGGAGTTTCCGGCATTTCCGGCGTTCCGCGCGCGGCGCAGCGACGCAAGAGCGCCGTTCCGCCCCATCCAGATCTCCGCGAGATAGTCCGCCTGCTCCTGCGTGAGCCCCATGCCGACATAGCCGGAGTAATCGCCCGCCGCGGCGAGCAGCGCGGCAGCCTTGGCGGCGTCCTCGCGCCGGTGCTTTTCCGCCTCCTGCCAGAGCTTGGCAAGACTCTCGCCATGCGTCCTTTTCGCCTCGGCGTCAGCGCGGTTCTGCTCGGCTCTCGCCGCGGCGAGCCGGGCGTCGCGCGCAGAATATGTCTTCGCTTCCTCGGCAAGACGCGCTCTCTCGTTTTCGGCGAGCTCCTCGCCGTAGGAATTGGCAAGGCGCACCTGCGAGGATTCCGTCAGGCCGCCGGTGATGCCCTGTGCGGCGAGACGCTGCGGCAGCGTGCGCTTGCTCTCCATATACTCGCGGTAAAGCTGACGGTCGGTGCTCTTATATCCGCCGCGAATGCGCTCGAGCGCGTCCTGCGCGTCCCGCTCGGCCGTCTCTGCGGCGGCATCGGCGGCGGTTTTATTTTCGGCAAGCGCGTCGGCGTACCGGTCGCCATAATAGCCCTGCATGGTTTCGCTGTACGTCGGGCGGCGTTCGGGCGGCGTTCCGGCCGCTCCCGTGTCCTTTCCGCCGGTCTCCCCGCTTTCCGCCGGGGCGCTGCTCCAGCCCGTATTCGTCAGGTTTTTCTTCTTTCTGCGCCATTCCTCCGCGCTCTTGCCGGGCGGGGTCTTCGTTCCAAAATTTTCAAGTCGTACTGCCTTCATTTTTTCTTCTCCTTATCGTATTTGATGCATTTCGGATTGCGGCACACCCATTGCGCCGCCGTTTTGCGCAGCATTTCAATGCCGCAGCACGGACATTTCATACCGGCTCGCCTCCTTCAGCGCCGCCCTCTTCGCGGGAGGCGTATGCGGCATAGCCGTCGACGGAGGGAACCGTCTCCCCCGTCGGCGCGAACCTCCGCTCCCACTCCCCGACGATCTCCTGCCGGTCGGGAATGTCGAGAATTTCGAGCTCGGCGGAGAAGATGCGCCAGTTTTCCGCCGTGACGTTCGCCCGTGTCAGGCTGTCGAGCGCCTGCAGTGTCGTCTGCCGGTCACGCCGCGCGCCGTCGGCGGCCTGCACCGTGATATCCACCCGCGGGAAAAATTCCCGGGACGGGCGCACCACCTCGCCAGTGAGAGAGCGGATTTCCGGCAGCGTGCGGGCAAAGTCGGCGCTGTTGTAGATCATGCGCTGTCCCGGCGCTCTCATCCCCTCCGGCGCGCCGAGATACAGCATCCGGTCGTCGTCAAAAAATTCCAGGCAGAGCCAGTCCAGCAGCTCATAGAGCCGTTCAAACCCGGCGTTTCGGTCGGCGCGCTTGATGTCCGCCTGCTCGCGCCCGTCGGCGCGGAGCATCGAGAGGCCCGAGGCGGTCGTGACGCGCGCCGTCTCCTTGCCGGTGCCGGTGTCGTAGCTGCGGCTGGCGCGCTCGATCTGCTCCTTGAACCAGGTGATATCCATCGCCGCCTTGCCGACGCTCTGCAGTCCGCCGAGGCGCTGCACGCCGCCCATGCGTCCCTGCTTGAGATGTACGATGGCGCCCGGCTCGTTCGTGAGCTCCTCGCCGTCAGCCAGGGCGCCGTCCTCCACGAGCAGGATGTCGTTGGAGAGAAAGCTGTCGTTCAAAAGCGCCGAGGCGAGCTTGCGGTCCGCGGCGTCTACGAGATCGAGCACCGCGGAGAGCTCGCTCTTATTCCAGAAGCGGTTCTCGTCCTGAATGCGCCAGTAGTGCACGAACGGGAAAAGCGTGTTCTGCGCGCCCGTGCGCCGCCAGTAGTTCGGGATATACCGCAGCTCATGTCCGCCCGCCTGCACAGAGCACGCCACCGCCCCGGCAGGGATCGTCTCGCCGTCCACGCTCGTTTCGACCGGCTGGCGGAACCAGTGCTCGAGCACCTGTACGGTGTCGTCCGTGTCGCTCAGCGCGCTCGTCATGTCGAAGATCTCGCCGCGGGGCACATAATCCTCGCCGAGCGCTTCCTCCGCCGTGATGCCGAGCTCCTCGAGATCGGCGCGGAATACCTGCGCGAAGCGCACCTTGTGGATGCGGTAAACGTAGTCGAGATACTGTCCGTCCTGCACGCTGCCGCCGCGCACCGCGGGGTCGGGAAACACCGCCTCCACGGGGATATCGCTCACGCGGATATCGCCCTGCGCCTCGCCGCAGCGCATATCCTCGTCCCAGTACGCCTTCCAGAAGGCGTCGCCGAGCTTCAGAAGGCGGCGCTCGTTGCGCGTGTTCATGTCGGAAAGGCGGTTGTTCTCGGCGATGTACCGCACGGCAAATTCGCGCCGCTTGGCCATGGCGCTGTCAAGATCGTCGTCACGCCCGCGAAATTCCGGCTGCGGCACAGTCGGTTCGATCTGGCTCTCGACGAGGATATACGGATCGGGAATGCGCGCCGGAAGCCACGGGATGTCGTTCTCACGGCAGAACTCGGTGAGATCGCGCGTCACATCGTGGATGCCGTTGTAGTAATCGTTGTACTTTTCCCACTCGATCTCCACGGCGGTGCGGGCGTTCTTCGCCCGGCGGAACAGCGCGTCCGCCGTTCGCTCGCGCGCCGCGCGGTCGGAATAATCGTAGCCGGAAATGACCTCCGGCTGCGGCTGTTTCTTTCGTAATTTCATCTCACACCCCCAGCATCCGGTTCACTTCGCCCTGCACGAGATCGTAAAACCACGCGCCGAGCTTCTGCTTTCGCTCCTCGCCGTTGCCCCACTTCCCGTCGAGCACCTCCTGCGCCATCGCCGGAATGCTCACGGTCATTTCTTCCTTTTCGTAGGGGCGTGGCTCTGCTCCGCCCGCCGCGCCATCGCCAAAATACGAAAGCGGCACATACAAAATATCCAGATCCAGCGGGCTGCCCCGGTACTGCTGCATGACGCACTGCCCGGAAAGGTCGGGATAATTCACGCCGTCGTTCACGCCCCACGCGGCGATCCAGCGGTCGTATCCCGTCTCGCCGATGTGCGTATCAAACCAGCTCAGGCTGGCGTAGACGCCGGTTTTGTTCCCGGCCTCTTCCATGGCCGCGCAGAACGCTTTGCACATGGCGGTGATCGTCTCGTCCGAGGGGAAGCCGTTCTTTGCCTTGTACCCGTCGGCATCCTCCATGTCAAACCACACGCCGAGACAGGGCTTCCGTCCGGCAAGAAACTTGAGACAAGCCTCCGCCTCCTGCCGTGCCTGCGCCTCGTTGAGCGCGTAGGAATACCAGTAAAGCCCCCACGGAATGCCGAGCTTCTCGCACTTTGCGATGTTCCGCTCCGCCCACGGGTCCGCGCTCGTCCAGAACCCGCCGCGGATGATGACGAAGCCGTCTTTATAGGGCGTCAGGTCCATGTCGCCCTGCCACTGGGAAATGTCGATACCGTTCATTTCCATATACCTCCTGCTTTGAATTTTGCCGGCGCATTTTTCCATGCGCCGCCCTTGCGGTACAGCGCTGCCTGCTTCCACGTCCCGCCGGTCTTGAAGTACAGCACATCGCCGACCGGCTCCGGTGCGGCAAGGGTGACCGGGCTGTTTGCCGTAGTCGGTCTGTGCCCGCTGGTCATTCCGGCAGTCACCGTCGCGCCGGTATACGTTGACGGAAGCGTGTAGTAATAAGTAGCGGCAAGATAATAGCCGCTGCCGTAATTGTACGCCTCGCTCGGGCCGAACTCGTTTTCCGTGCCGTTGCTGCCCCAGGGGATGTACGCCGCTTTGTTTGCCGCTCCCCACCCCATGATTGCGTTGGAGTACATCTTTATCCGCACACAGATAGAGTTATCGGAAAGCCGCGTGACAGCGCATTTGGAATAGTAGGCATAGCCGTACTTCCCCTGGTTGTACATGCTAACAATTTCGCCGGATACTTCCTCGCTCCATCCCGCCACATTCGTTGGCTCTGCCGTGCTGAACGTTCCCATTCCGTTCACCTCACTCCGAATACATGAGATAGATATCCCCGTCGCTGCCGAGCTCGGCGCCCGGCTCCGTCGTTCCGGCGTAAACGTGCCGCACCTGATCGGCGGAAAGGCCGAACTTCGTATACGGAATATCGTTCGCGAGCTTCTCGGCGGTCACGGCGTTCGGCGCGAGCAGCGCCGTGATGATAGCTCCCGCGGCGATTTTCTCCGCCGTGACTGCGCCCGGCGCGAGCTTCTGCGCCGTCACCGCGCCCTGCGCGATGTGCGTTGCAAGCACCGAGAGCGCCGCGAGCTTATCCGTCGTCACCACCGCCGCGCCGAGCTGCGCCGTGCCGACGCTCCCCGCGCCGAGCTTCGTGCCGTCCAGCACCGGGATCCTCGCCGCGTTCAGAACGCCGGAATTTATATCTCCCGCGCCGTGCGTATGGCTCGCCGCCGCGCCGCCGAGAGCCACGGCCGTCACCTCCGCGGCGAGCTTTGCCAGTGTGATGCTCCCGTCCGTAACGCTGCCCTGCGTCACGTCCTGCATCGCCTGTACGATCTGCTCAAGCGCCGTCTGTACGTTCCCCGCCGAAAAGCCGGGGATGGTCGTGATGCCGAGCTGCGCCGCGGCAGTCGTGCCGGTCAGCTCATCGAGCAGGGCGTTGAATTTTTCCCGCACCACCGCCGTCACGAGCGCGTCGAATACCTTCTTGTTCTGCGCCGCCGTGCCGGTCAGCTTGTCGGGCCGGCTCTGCACGCCGTTCGCGGCGATGGCGGCTTCCGTGATCTTCTGTTTCTGTATGCTCATGTCTTCACCTCTTCGCGTAATTGCCCGTCACATAATGCTTTGTGATCTGGAATATGCCGAAGCCCTCGTTCGGCTCCCGGTTCCGGACGATGATCTGCAATCTCTTGTAGTTCTTCACCTTGCGGTTGAGGAAGATCTCCTGCGGGCTCTCGTCCGTGTTGAACGTGATGCGCTCAAAGTCGATGTCGGAAAAGTCCAGAATGTCCATCGGCTTTCCGGCGACCTTCTTCTCGTGCCCGCCGGTGCGGTCGGCGCGGATATACACCTCGGCGCTTGAGCGCGCATACGGCTTGATGGTCACGCAGCAGCCGCGCTTTAAAAGCGTCTTGAGCACGGCGGGCGTGCCGTCGTCGTCGTACTTCGTCGCCCACACCGCGGAGATGGCCGCGCCGTCGTCGCTGTAGCGGCTCATGTCCTCGATGTCTGTGTTGAGCTTGCAGATCCGCCCGTCCGCCGTGCCGAAGTACAGCGCCTCGTCCGTACCGGAGCGCTGCACATACCAGCACAGCGCCGGAACATTCTCCCAGTAAAACCCCTCGTACACGAAATCGCCGAGCGCCGAGCTGCGGAACGTCTTGGTCTGGCGGCCGTTGAGGATATAAATATGCCCCTCCGGCACCGCGAGCAGGTACATACCCTGCCACACCGCCGCCTCCGCCTCCGGCAGAGACGGCTCATTCGTGAGCTGCGCGTTGAGATACAGACTTCGGTTCTGAATGATCTTCTCCCCGGTCAGACTGCTGCTCGTGATCGCCGCAACGCCGGCGCGCGAGAGAAAGAGCGGATCATCGAAGAGCGAAGCGAAGCTCCCCGGCGCGACGGCCCCCACGCCCGCGATCGTCTGCTGCAGCGTGAACACGGCCTCCCCGTCCTCGGAGAGCGCGGCGGAGCGGAGAAACACGGTGCTGTCGCTCCCGTCGTCCGCCTTGACGATGCCGAGCGAGCTTCCGATGCGGCAGTAGCCGCAAATCGGCGTGGCCTCGCTGCCGACGGCGGCATAGCCGAGATCGGGCATATACGTCGGATCGTACAGACCGCTCGTCCAGTCGAGATTCGGGCAGTCCGGATTGCCGGAGAGCACCACGCGGTCGTTCGAGCCGACGCCGTAGGTCGTGATGATCGTGCACTTGTCAATGCGGTCAGCATAGCCCTCCACCGTGTGCGGAAACTGCACGACGAGCCCGTCGGACGCGCCCGCGTCCGGCGCGGCGGGGGCTGAGGGAAACGTGATCGTGCCCGCCGCGCGGTCGAGTGTGAAGTCCGTGACCTCCTCGCCCCAGACCCACGCGCGCACCGCACCGGATGCGTCGATCTCGCCGTCGAGCGTGAATTTCACGCTCTTTCCGTCGGTCTGAAAAGCGTTCTTCCGGTACGGTGTGAGCAGGTTGACCGCCTCATAGGAAACCCCGCCGCCGGAGGGGCTGCGCGTGATCGTCGTCGTGGGGACATACGCCCCCGAAGCGGATACGCGCTTTGCCTCCGTCCCATCATAAGAGTAAAACCCGCCGCCGGTGACGATCCAGAGCTTTCCGGCGAGAAAAACCGCCCGGCTCTTGCGGCGGGGCAGACCGGAGAGAAGCACCGCGGGCGTTCCGTCGTCCGCCCAGGCATAGAGCTTCGTTCCGGCGTGGACAAGGCGCTTCACCGTTCCGCCGAACTCCGCGCCGAAGAGCCCGTACACGGTGTCTCCCAGGCTCTGTACCGTCCGGTAGCCAAGCCGTTTCTGCGGCATACCGCCGCCGTCCGCCACGATGTTCGTGCAAAGCGGGCTGCGGCAGCTCTCCACAAGCGACGGGTCGGTCGAAAAATCCGCGCCGCGAAAGGCGGCGTACCGTGTGCGGGTGATCCCCGCGCCGCGTTTTTTTCCCATGGTCTCACCTCCGGAAAAGGCTCTGCGCGACGCGCCGGTTCCCGCCCGGAAGCGCGGCGGCAAGCTGCGCCGCCGCGCGGTCGTACATCTGCAGCATCGCGCCGTAGTCCAGCACGAGATCCGGCAGCAGCTGCTGCGCCGCCACATAATACGGCATGCACTCGCACGCCTCCGCGTCGATCTCGAACTCGCAGCTGTCGGGCGCGTCCTGCGGGATCGTATTCGGCACGGCGAAATACTCCACAACGATCTCCGCGGCGTACCCCTCCGGCACAAGGAGCTTTCCGGCGCGCCAGCGGAGCGCTCTCGTGATGCGTCCGTCCGCCCAGACGCGGTACAGCGCCGAAAAGTCCGGCGGCATTTCGTACGCGGTCTTGCCCATGGCAAGCGGCAGCGCATATTCGCGCACGATGCGCCGGATCTGCGCGAGCGTTTTCTGCGCGGTGTCGAAAAAGGCGGTCATTTTCTTTTCGATGTCCTCGTCGTGCTCGATCTCTCCGCCCGCGCTGTGCTCGTCGAGGAGCATGTATACCTTGTTTTTCGCTTCTCCCAGCGTCATGGCGCGCCGCCCCTCTCTCAAAGCTCGTCGAGCAGCAGCACGCGCACGTCCGTCCCGGCGGCGGAAGCGGCGAGCGAGAGATCGAGCGCCGTGAACGGTACCGGAGTGCGCTCGCCGGGCGCGAGACGCCAGCCGTTATCGGCGGTGACGTCCTCGCCGTCGGCGCGGCGCTCCTTCATGTACACGCTGGCGGATTCGCTGTTGTTCTGCACCACGCAGGCAAGTCCGCTCACGCGGACGGTCTGCGCGCTCGTGCCGAGGGTGAGCACGCAGACGGAATCGATCTTTTCCATGGTTTCTCCTTTCAGTTATAGAGAATGCGCAGCACGGCGGCGAGCACCGCCGCGCCGATGCCGGAGAGGATGCCGATGAGCCAGTTGAGCTTGGTGTTGATCGTCGCCATCGAAACATCCCCGGCGGCAAGGCGCTTCACCGTGTCGTCCTGAAAGCGGGTGAAGCGCTTCTGCAGCTCCGTAAGCTCGCGGCAGGGCTGATTCTGGCAGTTAGGCTCCATAGAGCGTCACTCCCCTCCGAGCCGCGGGCGGACAATGCCGTTGTATACGGCGCTGAATCCCGCGGCCGCGGCGCCGACGGCAAGCGAGAGCAGGAGCTGCTTTCCCGTGCTCCAATCGGTCAGCGCCTCCTGCAGCACCGCGGCGTCCGCCAGCAGGTACGCGAGAGCCGCCTGCCAGAACGTCTTTCCGGCGCGGATCAGAATGTCTTTCGTTTTTTCGTTCATGTTGTTCTCCTTTCTTTTTTCACAATGGGCGGAGCAGAGCCCCGCCCCTACAAAGGCTCCCTTGTGTAAAGGGAGCTGTCAGCCAACAGGCTGACTGAGGGATTGTCTTTCTCCGCGTAAGAAAACCCCTCCGTCAAAGCCTTTGGTTTTGCCGCCTCCCCTATCTGGGGAGCTGGCAGCGGCAGCGCCGCTGCCTGAGGGGTTTGCCCCGTCTGTTCCCCGCAATCAGGAAGGATTTCCAAAAATGATCTGTCTTGCGTCGCCCCAGCCCACGCCGAAGTCGGCATACGCGGTGTAAAGATCCTTCAGCGGGTTGTCCTGCGGCGACTGCATCACCGTCGGGCGCGTGTTATAGACGATGTTCACAAGCTCCTTCATCAATCGGCGGTCGCACACCGCCCACTGCTTGCTCGTAAAGCCGTCCGCACCGCCGCCCATGACGATGTAGCGCATGCCGTACACGGGGTTCGCGGCGTTGTAGGCGCTCTCGGGATCGGCGGCAGGCATCAGGCGGGCGTTCTCGCCGAACATCTTCTTCGCCTTTTCTTCAAGCTCCGGCGCAATGAGCACCGTGTCAAAGTCACACAGGAACGGCATACCGTCGGGCGTGAGAAATCGGTTGGCACGAGCCTGCGCCGCCGTGATGGCGGAAACGGAGAAGGCGTCCGTGGAGATGTTCGAGTATGTACCGGCGTCGGTATCGGCCACAAACGTTCGGCCCGAGGAGCCGCGCGAGGCGACAGGGTGCGCGGCGTTGGCCCAGCTCACGCCGTCGCCGCCGTTGTGCTTTCCGTCGGTGTTCCATGCGTTGGCGAACATGCGCAGAACGTGCAGATACACGGTGAGCGCCATGCTGTCGCCGAGCTTCGTGCCGACCTTCTTGGTCTCGCCCATCTTGTCCACCTTGGCCTCCTTGTAGCCAACGGGGATGGAGAGCGTGTACTCGACCGGCGTGATCACGGTCTTAAAGCCGCGCTTGAGACTGCCCTCGTTGAGATTCTCGCCGTCGTAGCGGGGCGCTTCGCCGTAGCCGCCGGAGCCGGTCAGCTCATAGTCGATGCTCTTGGCGTTCACCTCGCCCACGACGGGCGAGAGCTTATTGAGGCGGTCGGCATACGCAAAGTCGAACGCCTTGCCGACGAACGCATAGTTGTCGCTGGTCCAGTTTTTGAAAGTGCTGCTCATTGATTCATTTTCTCCTTTTCTGTTTTTGTTTTTAAGATTTTGCCGCGAGCGTATGCGCCGCGGCGATACAGCGGATCGTGTGACGCTCGTAATCGTGGCCGATGCAGCGCACCGCCGTGGCGCCGGTCGCGCTCACAACGAGCGCCGTAGCCTTGGCGTTGAGCGCGCACACGGCGCTGCCGAGCGCGGGGTAGAACTCATACTCGTCCCCGGCGGCGGGTGTGCCGCCGGTCTCAAGCGTGAGCACCGTGCCGCTCTTCGCATAGTCCGTCACGGCGCGGCGCGTGCCGGGCTTATCGCTGTTGCTGCTGCCCGCGCCTTGCTTTTGAGAACGAGCACCGCGGCGTTATAGGCGTCGTCCGCCGCGCCGGCAGCAATATCCCCGCTTGCCGGAACGAGCGTCGCGGCGCTGCCGCTCGCGGCCCTGATCGTCGGCACGGGACATTCAAAGATCAGCCCCGGATTGTCGCAGACAAGGATCTCGTCCCCGTCCGCGCGCGGATTGAGAATGTCCTCCGTGCCACTGTGGTTCTCTCCGGCGATACCGAGAATGGCAGCGGTCTGCGCGGCAGCCGCCGGAACGACTTTGCCTCCGGAAAGCTGCACCACCTGTCCGGCGGTGATCGCCGTGGCCTTTGCCACCGGGTAGCTGCGCGCACGGATCGTCTCTTCGCCGCCCGCATTCTGGATGGGTCTCATGTTTTGTCTCCTTTCCCGTTCATTTGTTTCGGCTCAGATACTCGCGAGCCGACATTTTCATCTGCGGAAACGCGCGGTTCCACGCGTCCAGCTCCGACTGCTGCCGGGCGTTGAGCGCCTCATAGGCCCCGCTGCCGCCGCTGCCCGTAGACCGTGCAGCCCGGCTTTCCCTTCTCGCCTGCGCGGCCCGCAGCGCGCCGCCGGCGACCTCCAGATAATCCGCGTACAGCTCGCTCAGCGGCTCTCTGCCGTAGCGGCTGCCGCAGAAACGGCGAAAGCTCTCCGAAGCGTCCAGCCCCGCGAGATCCGCCTCCGGATACCGGCGGGCAAACTCGCGCGCGTCCTCGGCGATAAAGCGCATCTGCTCATCCTCGCGCGAGCGCCGCTCGCTCTCGCGCCCGGCCAGCTCACGCATCGCCCGCTCGTATCCGGCGCGTTCGCCCCCCAGTCTCGCCGCCTGGAATCGGCGATTGTCCTCGTGGCTCTGCGGCGTGGGAGCGCTGTCCCTCTGCTCCGCCGAGCCGTCCTCCGCGGGAGGCACGACCTCCCCGATCTCTTCCGATCTTTCGTTTTCGTCCATCTCGGACTCCTTTCCGCCGGTGTTCGCCCCGGCCCGCGTATTCCCTTACGGTGATTTAACGGTAACATAAAAACACGGTTCGTGAACGGCAGCTTTTCCGTCGTTTTTCACGAATCGTGTATTCATTGAATGTGCATGGTCTTTCGCTAACGCAAATTGCTCATTTGCCAATTCCCGCGCCAGAGCTGCACACACTCCGTGATAATGCCAAACACAAAAACGCCGCCGGAGGAAATCCTCCGGCGGCGCGGCGCGATGATTTGGTTTTACAGATTGTTTGCCCGTATCTCGTCGAACCACATACGGCAGCGGATATTATCGTCGTACTCGCTCAAAGATTTCAACCGCTCGTAGCCGTATTGTGCTCTCACTTGGCGGGTCTTCGCATCGTAAATGAGTTTGATCACAGTCGGAATGTCTCTTCCATAGTCTCTGCACAGCCAACGGACGGCAACTGCATAGGCCATGATCGTCCATCCTATATCGCTTTTCTCTTGCTTTGAAAGGGCGGACGCCATTTTTCCTTCTTTTACTGCTTTGCTCATATCACCTTCAGTATAATATTCCCCGTTGATGCGGAAAAACGGTTTTGCCGTAAACGCTCCATCTTCCAAATCGGAATAAATATAGATTTTTTCCGCTTGGTTTTCTGCAAGGGCAATACCTTGCCGGATCATTTCGCTCTGAAACGCAGAAAACAGGTCCTCAAACGGACGCCCCTCCGCCGCGGCTTTCTTGCACCGTGCTTTGAGATTATTGTGCAGTTCTTGAAACGTCATGAGCTTAACCCTCCCCAAAAATCATTTGTTATATATTTCTTCTCCGTTGCTCCGTCGATTGTATACTCTATGGAAAAAGCGCTTGGACGCAAATCACTTCCGCTGTACTAAACGTCTCCAGTATACCAGTTTTCGTCCGGATTTCCAGTGATTTCCGACTTCTCCAACATATTCGCAAGCCGCTTTTATAGTTTTCCCCCCATCTATACGAAAAACGCCGCCGGAGGAAT
>ERZ827108.2024-NODE-2024-length-23248-cov-3.561506_pt1 | contig 23248 bp, 27 predicted proteins | sample MGYA00519921_ERZ827108 | MGnify/ENA primary metagenome ERZ827108 (study PRJEB31778, sample SAMEA3449258) | human gut metagenome | biome: human gut; feature: human-associated habitat; material: faeces | place: United Kingdom | collected 2010/2012 ...
CGCCGTGGCGTCGCAGACAACGATCACCGCGTCGGCGCTGCCGAAGGAGATATATTCCGCCGCGACCTCCTCTTCCGGAGAACGGGCGGAGAGAGAATACGTTCCCGGCAGATCAATGAGCTCAACGGCCGCCCCGTCGATGCTGCATGTTCCCGCCGCCGTCGCGACCGTTTTCCCCGGCCAGTTTCCGGTATGCTGGTGCAAGCCGGTCAGCGCGTTGAAAAGCGAGCTTTTCCCAACGTTCGGGTTCCCCACCAGCGCAAAACGGTATGTCTCCGCCATTACGTTTTCGCCTCATGCGGCACGCGGACGAGCACGGAGGCGCTGTCCTCGGCGCGGAGCGCGATCACCGTTCCGCAAATTTCGTAAGCCGTCGGATCACCGAACATGCTGCGGAAGAGGCATCGTATTCCCGCGCCCTCCGCGAAGCCGAGATCGAGAAGGCGGCGGCTTAAGGCACACTCCGGCAATATATCCGTGATAATTCCCTGCGTTCCGGGCTCCATATCTCTCAGAGAAATGATTGATTCCATGGCAAATTCCGCCCTTTCCGGTAATGTCTTTCCTCTGTATTCTATTCGGGCGCACTCGTCCGGTTCCTTGACTTTTTGCGCGGAAGAGTCTACCATAGAATAAAAAACATTGAGGATATGACCATGGTTGAAGTCGTTGCAGCGCTTGTCCACGATACGGAAAATCCGCGGCGCTTTCTCATCTGTCAGCGCCCGGCGCACAAGGCGAGAGGACTGCTCTGGGAATTTGTCGGCGGCAAGGTCGAGCCGGGGGAAGCGAAAAGGGAGGCCCTCGCGCGCGAATGCCGGGAGGAGCTTGGCGTCGCAGTCTCGGTCGGTGATGTCTATATGGAGCTGACGCATGTTTATCCCGATCTCACCATCCATTTAACGCTGTTCCATGCGGAGATCACGGACGGTGTGCCGCAGCTTCTGGAGCACTGCGCCATGGACTGGATCACGCCGGAGGAGATCGGCGGCTACGATTTTTGCCCGGCGGACGAAGAGATCCTCGCCCGGCTCCGGCTTGCGGGAAAAACGGCAGCGGAATGATGCTTCCGCCGCCGTTTTCTCTCTGCTTCAGCGTCCGGGGAACGCCGGATTCATATAGTAGACGTTGTTTTGGTTGAGCTTTTCCGTCACGAGACCCAGCGCCTCACCGAAGCGCTGGAAATGGACGACCTCCCGCTCACGCAGGAAACGAATCACGTTATTTACGTCGGGATCGTCCGAGAGCCGGAGAATATTATCGTAGGTGGCACGCGCCTTCTGTTCGGCGGCAAGGTCCTCGGTGAGATCGGCGATCACATCGCCGCAGACGCCAATACTGATGGCGTTCCACGGCACGCCCGCCGCGGCCTGCGGAAATACGCCGAGCGTATGATCGACGAAGTAAGCGTCAAAGCCCTGCGCCTTGATCTCCTCCGGCGTCAGATTCCGTGTGAGCTGGTGGACGATCGAGCCGACCATTTCCAGATGCCCAAGTTCTTCCGTGCATGACTGATGGATATAATCAAAACAAGGAGCTGAAACCATTGAAAACGCTTGGATTGCTTGAAAATCTGTTAATCGCTGGAATGATAACCGAAGAGGAATACAAGGAGAGGAAAACGGTGTATGTAGAATCGCTCTTGGAACTCTATTGTCTGGGGATTATATCACGGGAGCAGATGGAAGAAAAGCTGAATAACTAAAAATAAGGGGAAGGCTCGCGCCTTCCCCTTTTCATATGATGAACGATATATCTATTGGCAACCATGTATTATTCGGCGCGTCAGCCCATGCAGAGCCGTTTCTATACCGGGCGAAGCGTACCAGCCCCGCAGCAGTAACAGTGCAAAGCCAAATTGCCGTACCGCTGCCCTGACAAATGAAATTGCCCTGCACTTCCGGTCTGTATCCTTCGGGAAGCGTCGTAATGGTCACGTTATCCGTGCCGCCCGTCAAGGTTGCCTTCGGCGTTACAACGCCCTTCAAATAGACAACGCCGCCGATTTTCTTATATCGCAATGTGTTTCCGGCGTTTTCGGCGTATGTCTCAAAGTCGCTTGTCAGCTTTGCCGTTATCCAGCCGGGATTTCCTGTTACATCGTAGCCATTGCGGAAGATAACAGGAAGGCCAAATTCTATGCCTTCGGCAAGCTCTGACACCTTGCCGAAGGCCATTGCCCGACCGGAAGCATTGAAGTCCAGCAGCGTGAACGCCGTGGGAATCTCCACGGTTTTTCTGATCGTGGTGAAATAATCTGTCACCGATAGCCTGACATCATAGGCAGAATCAACATTCAAGTCGGCGGCGGTTATCAGCGTGGTTGACAGGGTGTACCCTGTGCCCTCTTTCAGCTTTATCCATGTGCTTGATGCCCTTGCTTTGTATTCCAAAACATATTTGCTTGTGTTTTGGTTTGAAACAGGGGAGATATTGAAGCCGAAGCCAATTTTGCCGTGTGTGCCGTCATAGTTTTCCGTGCCGTCTGCCAAGCATCGCACAGCGGATATTCCACGGATGACAGGCGCAGCATAGGCAATAACCGTCAGCGTCTTTGTGGCCTTTGCCGTGCGTCCACGGCTGTCTGTAACAGTGATTGTGACGGATTTCGTGCCGCTGGACAGCGTACTGGTTACGGGCGCTGCGCCGGTGTAGCTCTTTCCGTCAACGGTCGTTTTGTATGCCTTGATGATAGAGCCGTAAGCACCCGCCGCCACAATGCCGATCTTGACCTTAGACTTTCCTTGCACAAAAGCGCCGAACTGCACCGCAAGCCCGGAAACTGTTTCCGTAATGGAAACGGTTGAAATTGTCGGGACAACAGCAGCCGGGACATTTGCCTTGAAGGATACCGTCTTTGTGCCTATCAGCGTATTTTCGTTGTAGGTCTTGCAGGTGATTGTACATGTGCCGGACGTGCCGGACGGAATCTGACTTGCAAGGGAAAGGGGAACGTCCCAAGCCTTGCTTGTACCAAGGCCGCTGCCAATCGTGCCGGTTGCATTCCAAAATTTATACGTCAGCGTGTGCGTAAAGGCGCTTGCCGCTCTTGGCATATTGATTGTGATACTCGATCCCATGTTTACGCTGCTTGCTGACAGCGTTGGCGTCGTGGCGCGTGGGATCGTGTCGAATGTGCCGCTGCCGGATGCCGTAACATCACCATAGTATGTACCGCCAAGCGTGACCTTGATGCCGATGGTGGACGCGAAAGAACAAGTCTTGCTTCCGTCCGCGCTATGCGCCACCGTGACGGTCTTTGTGAACAGCGTCTTTGTCTGATTGCCGGACAGGGAAGCGGAGAAGGAGAATGTGTATTTTGTGCCGTTGATCGTCAGGCTTCCGCTCTTGCTCGCGCTGCTGTTGATGGTGTAGCTTGCGCCGGTTGACACAAGCTGCACCTTGACCGTTACGCTGGAAGTGTTGTTTGCCGCAGACTGACTGCCAACCGTCCAGACGATTTTCATCTGATAGCCTGTCCGGATCGCCTTTGTTATCGTTCCTGATTTAGCCATACCAGCGCCCCCTAAAGCGATAGCTTTTTGAATGACAGGTTGCCGTTTGCGCGGGGAATGAAAGCGAAATCGCCGAGCTGTAACGAATGGATAAAATGCCCGTCCGTGACGTATAGCTTATTGTCCGAGAAATACGCCACTTCAACGGCGTCCTGAAGAAAAGAAATCCGGTCGTTGCTAATTTTCAATTCAAGCTCATTTCCTACCTGTCCGAGCAGAATAGAGCCGTCCACAAAGCGGATATACTTCCGTATCTCTTCAAACTCTGCATCCGTACCAGCCACTACCGCTTCGATGTCGGCGCTGAACTGGTTGAACTGGATTTCAACGCTTTCCTTCGTCTGCTCAATCTGCGTGCTGACAGAGGAAACAAGAGCGTCCGTATCGTCTTTCAGATAGTAGTTTTCCGCAACGGTTGACTTGATGTTTTCTTCGGACACCTGCAAGGATGCAAGCAAATTCTGTTCCACGTTGTAAATGGCCGTAGAAGCCGTTTTGGACGCATTTTCTATTTGCAGTATAATTTCCCCTTGTGCATCGGAAAGCCCCGCAAGCGCCCCGGAAATGCCCTCTAATGCGCCGCCAAGCGTCAACTTGTTTGCGCCAGGCTCTAACAACTTCAAAGACAGCTTTGTCACAAGAAAATTCTGGTCTATCCCGTGCGGATCGCTTGTAACTTTTACGTATGTTCCAAGGTGGAAACTGCTGAAGGAAGCGTCAACGGTCGCAAGGTCAGCCGCTGTCAGCTCTATGGTTTCCGGCTGGTTGACAAGGCCGGAAAGGTATGCTTGTCCCTTTGCCAGAAGGTTTGACGCTTCGGTCACGTCATCCCATGTATGCGTTGCAAAAATAAGGCCGTACCTGTCGGCGGCTTCCTCATCGACGATATAATCAAGGCCGTCATTGACGGCGGCAACCGTCAGGCGGTTGTCTGTGTCCTTGCCTTCACTGTCCTTCAGCTTTGCGCCAAGCGGAAACAGCGCCGTTGCGATGTCTGCGCCTTTCCTGATCCGCTTCAGGTCAAGAAGATTCTTTCCGAAGGTGATCTTCTGCGGAGAAAGCAGCGTGAAATCTTGCAGATAATCAATGTAGTTGATATAGCCTTCATGCCGGATGACGATATAGCCGCCGAGCAGGTCAATCAGCTTCTTTTGCAGTTCCGTCCATGTATCAACATAGTCAATATTGGAACGGACGATATAATCATTCGGATCGGTGACAGTCACATTCCCGACCGTGAACCATTTGGATTCTTCCACCTGTGCATTATGGTTATCTATCAGCAGATTCAGGAATCCGGAAACCGTCCCGGAATAGTCATAAGGGCGCTGGATGCTGTCCAACAGAAAAGCAAGCTCGCCCTCGCAGGCCACATGCTTTTCGTTGTAGCGGCCTATTTCATCGTCAAGAACGCGCCCACGGAAGATTAAATAATCATCCTGATAAACCGTGATGATCGACCGCAGCTTTTTTATTGCGCTGTACTGTGGATGGCCGAGATAAACTGTGAATTGAAAGCTGCCGGTCTTGTTCAGCTCCAATTCCAAGGACGGATTGAAAATTTTCAGGCTTTCAAGGCTGCTGTTATACAGCGTCGCGCCGTCACAATATGCCCTGTACATAATCACAGCCCCGCTTCCTGATAGGAAAAGGAAATCGTCCCTTCTCCTGTGACGGAAACGCTGTTGTTTCCGGCCTTCAGTTCCAGTTCCGGCAATGTGTAGCTGCCGCTGCCCAAGTCCCAAATGTTGTATGTTTCATAGACGATATGCAGGGCGCTGTCTGCTGTGATCGTTACCAGTGGAACAACGCGCTTTCGGAGATTCGGCAGGGAAATAACGCTTTCGCCGTTCACCGTCTGCGTGACAACGGTTTTTGCAAGCTTGTATTTGTACGGCTCGCAATCGCACTCCACGCTTATTTTGCCGATGTTCTTTTCATTCGTGAAAGATGAAACGAAGCACCGCCCGACATAGTAAAAAAGCGGATCATCGTCAAGGATGATCCGCTGCATTTTACCGTGTATCGCGTTTTTGATGGTTGAAAAAAGACTAAGAAATTCACTTTGTGGCACTATTGTTGAAAACTTGAATTTGTGCGCGATGTTCTCATACTTCGGATCGCCGAAAAACTCTGTCAGATCAAGCGCCCCGTCTGCACCGGGAACGTCAATTTCAATCGTTTTAACTTTCGGGGATGCAATTTCCTTCGATGTCAAAAGAAGATTGAAATCATCGTAGCTGTGGAATGTGCCAAAAGTGATTCCCTTCATGATTTACCCCCTTATTTTATTTCCATGCGCCGCCAGTTTTGAATTTCAATTGTCCTTCCTTCCACGCGCCGGAAACCTTAATGTAGACAGCGCTTGCTTGTTTCCATGTGCCGCCGACCTTGATGTAGACCGTCGGGCCGAGCAGCGCCGGAGCGGCAAAGGTGCTCGCCTTCATATCGCCTGTCGAATCGGCCTGACGGCCTACCGTAACCGTTATGCTCGCCCCGGCAGCGGCTTCTCCGGTGAAGTAGTACGATACCGTATCCCCGCTGTTGGCCGGCCATGAGCCGGTGTACGCCGTCCCCGTAACGCCGCCTATGTCGCAGCGGTGGTACGTCTGGTCGAAATAGGACTTGTAGAACGTTCTGGTTTCCGTCACGCGGACAGCAAAATCATTTCCGTCAAGCCGCGCGGCGTAAATCGTGCTCGTGATTTTCAGGTTGTTCGTTTCAACAAACGTCGTGCCGACCTGCGCCCACGAGCTTCCGCTCGGCAGCGTCGGCGCCGATGTGCTCCATCCCATTTAAACCACCTCACGAATACCGGATATACACGTCACCGTCCGAACCGCCGGACGGTGCTGCCGTTCCCGCAGTTATCTTTCGCACCTGATTGGCGGCAAGGCCGAACTTCGTGTACGGGATATTGTCTGCAATCTGGTCTGCTCCAATGGTTTTGCTTGCGATCTGAACATTAGTTATCGTGCCGTTAGCAATCTTCGCGGCGGTGATGGTCTTGTTTGCGATAAGCGCCGCTGTAATGGCGAGTTCGGCAATCTTCGTGCCGTCCAGCACCGGTATCCGCGCAGCGTCCAGCACGCCGGACGCAATGTCATCCGCGCCGTGAGTGTGGATTGCCGCCGCGCCGCCGAGCGCCGCCGCCGTAACTTCCGCAGCGAGTTTGGCAAGCGTAACGGATTTGTCTGCATATTTTTCCGTTGTTATTGAGTCGTCAGGCAGTATGCTGCTGGATGCCTGTTCAATGGCGGTTCTAAGCTGTTCAAGCAGCTCGGAAAACTGCGCATTGATGACGCTTGTGTCAATGCTCAGCGTGTCGGTCACAAGGCCGCATACGTCAGGGTTTTGCCGTTCATCCGTAATCATGGACGCCGTGATCGCAGTAGTGCCGGCGGCAACGGACACCCTCGCAAGACTGATCTGCCGCTTCGTGTCGCTGTTTGTCAGCCCCGGAGCTGCAGCCGTGCTGGATGCCGTGCCTTTAAGGATTTTGATTTCCGGTCGGTCAACATAGTTTGTGGTTTTCCACTCAACGATCACGCGGTCAATACGGTTTAGAACGCCGTCCGCTGCGTCAATGGAAAGCTGCAATTTAGAGCCATTCACGCTCTCTTCATCGTTCCACCATGCAACGCCGTCCCCGTTGGAATTTGACAACCATCCTGTGCCGTCCGATACCGTTACCGCCATTCCCGGCGTTGCAAGCGCAGCAACCGCCGCATTTCCGGCAGCGGCAAAAACGCCGGATGTTCTGCCGTGTAGCCAACGCATAACATCTTCCGCTCCGCTGTATTCGTCTTGGTTGTTCGGAAAACTCTTGATTTCAGCCATTTAATTTCAACTCCCCTAAAGCAGTTAATATTGGATCACCGAGAATGATTTCGGTGCTTGTGCTGTTTTCGTCCATTTTGTACTTCACGCCGGTAATTCGGGCATTAAAAGACACGCCGAAGCGGACGGAAACGCAGGAAACAATGTCACCGAGATTGTAGGCAACGCCAAGATCGGCGCTGTCAATGGCAACGGAAAAAGACTTGCGCCGGATTCGCTTGCCAAGCTCCATTGTGGCGTATGCGCGTACTCTTGCTTTACAGTTTTCGGCGCTTTCTTCATCTTCTTGTATGACATTTGTGTTAAGCCAGACTTCGCGAAGCGTGTCACCGGTTGCCGTTCCGACCGTTTCTACAAAAGCAACATCGTCCTTCAGCGTTCCCGTGGCATAGGCAAAGTTTTTCAGCGTGGAATCATCGTCATTGATAACAAGCTCTTGCGCTGTGCCTTGCTCTTCCGAAAAAACAACCGCATGGATGCCAGCCGTCAAGTCCGCGCCCTTGTAGATTTTGAAGGTGTGGGAAAGCGTTTCGGCGTCCCACACCATTTTTTGCCCAAGTCCGGCTTCTTCCAGATACGGCATAATCTCGTCCAAAAGCTGGCCGCCGTACAGAATTGCGTCTGTTGCTTCTGCAAGCCCCGTAGCTGCTGCCGTTGCAATGCGTGACATATTCCGCATATTCGCATTGACAATCGCATACACGCCGCTTTCCAGTGTTGTCAGGTGGTATTCTGACGCAATGCAGCGCTTATTCAGCATCCAGTTTGCCGTATAGCCGTTCACACTGACCAGATTTTTGTCTGTGTCGTGTTTGACGTTGACGATAAAATAAGTCACTCCGCGCTCTGTATCAAATAGCATATTGCCGACTTGAAGTGCCTTTATATTGTAGTCGTTTACCGGCGCAACAATGGACAGCTTGCCGATATCGTTGTAATAGACAGACATTTGCACGGAAATTGCGTGTGTCAGCTCATAGCGCGTGGAAAAGTCTGAAGGATAGATTTCCAAACTCATAACGCAATCCCCACAATCTCTTTTGCAAAGTCAACGTAAACCTGTAAGTTTTCCAGCCCGGACGCGGCTTCCGGCTTCAGCACGTTGTCCCCAACATCCAGCCGGAAAAGGTTGCTCGACAGGCTCAAAGCTCCCCGGCAATCGCCGTCCGCAGATGATGTTACATAGGTTCTTTCGTGCGTGATTTCCACAACCAGCCTTTCACCGCTGACAAGGGTTTTCTTTATCAGCAGGAATTTTCCGGTTGTGGCGTTTGTGATTTTCGGGTTTACAACCTCGCCTTTGGCAACAAAGGTTGCTGTGTATGGTATAGGCACTTGACCACGGTTGGCAACGTTCATGAACTGCGTCTGCATGAGCTGTCCAAAGCGATACGTCTTTGAAAAATTGCAAGGAAGTCTAAACAGCTTTTGAACGCCGGAAAGCGTTGCACTTACGGAATCGTCTTTGCACCAATATGGATACGCTGCCAGAAGCGAAAGCTGGAACTGTGCAAGCTGTCGCTTCGGCTCAATGACCGGCGTTGCCGTAGGATAAACTGATAAATAATAGTCATCCGCATACAGCTTGCCGCCGATGTCCGGGCGCACGACGGAAAGCAGCTTGTCTTTGTTCACCGTCTGCGTGTCTCCGACCAGATAGCCCGTGATCGTGACCGGGCGCGGCTGTATGTTTGTGCTTTGGATCGTCGCGCCTACCTGATCGATGCCCTGCGCCTGTGACAGATTGATGGACAGCGTATCAATGCCGGAAGGCTTATTGATTAAAAAGCCCCCGGCATAGTCAAACGTTATGCTGTCGCCGTTGTCGTTGACATAGCGGAACAGCTTTGAAAGATTGTTGAAATTCAAATTGCCCACCTCGCCTGTTCAAAGTAAGCCGCCGTTGCGCTTGCAAGCTGGACGGGCGTCTGCGCCGGCGCGTTGATGTACTGATTGATTACGACGCCGTTTCCCGCGCCGCCGTCGCCCTTGCGCCATGCGTCGGCTTCGGATGCCGTCAGCACGGCTTCGCCTTCGTGCAGCATTGCCGGGAATCTGTTATAGGGAACATAATCAATACCGGATGCCATTGGGGAATACTGTTTTCCGCCGCCGCCAGAGCCTGACGGTGGATTTGATCCGCCGCCTGTGTTGTTGCTTCCGGAAACGCCAACGTCAACGCTAAGATTTCCGAACAGTCCGTCCCAGATGCCTTTAAACCATTTTTTCAGCCCTTCCCATGCGTTGGAGATGCCCTCTCTGATTTTATCAACGACTTGCTTACCAACGTCAATGATGCTGTCCCACATTTCGGCGATACCATCAACGATGGTCGTTATGATCTCACCTGCTGATTTGCCGAGTTCAAAAAGATTTTCTGCAATGCCGGACACAAGCTGCACGATGATTTCAGCCGCAGACAACAGCAAGCGCGGCGCTTCCGCAACAAGCTGCTGCACAAGTTTTGAAATAATCGTAGGCGCTTGCATTATCAGGATAGGAAGAGCCGCAATCAGACCTTCAGCAAGCGCCGTAATAAGGTCAACCGCCGCGTTAATCAGCAAGTCTATGTTATCGATCAGCGTTGTCACAATCTGCAATACGACTTCGGCGATTGTCGGTATCAATTCCGGCAAGCTCTTTGAAATTCCCTCTGCCAAAGCAAGAATGAGCTGACCGGCAGAAGAAACAATGACGGGCAAGCTCGAAATCAGCGCCGCAATCAGAGTATTTACAATCTCCGGCGCACTTTGAGAAATAACCGGCAGCAGGATTGCAAGAATCCCCGGAAGCTGTGCGCCAATGCTGCTTATCAGCGTCGTGATGCTTTCAATGATGCTCGGCAAAAGCTGATTGATAAGCGGTGGTATTTGTGGCGCAAGCTGCGTGACAAGCTGCGATATGCCCTTTGTAAGGCTCGGCAAAAGGCTTCCTATGGCTTTTGCCAAAAGTCCAGCAGAATTGACGATAGTGCCAACCAGCGCGTCAATGCTGCCCGTGCCGGTCAGCCAGTTTTCCCATGCCGCCTTTGTGGATGATAGACTTCCCTGAATGGTTGTAGCTGCTTCCTGCGCCGTTGTGCCTGTGATCCCAATTTCCGTCTGAACATCGTGTATGGCGCTGACAATATCGGCATAGCTGTCGATGCTGTAATCTGTAAGCTTGCCCTGCGCAGCATTCAAGGCGTTTGCATCGTCAATCAGGCGCTGCATTTCCTCTTTCGTTCCGCCATAGCCAAGTTTCAGGTTGTCCAGCATGGTATAGTTCTGCTTCGCAAAACCGGCATAGGCGTTTTGAATGGATTCCATGCTTGAACCCATCTTGTTTGCGTTATCAGCCATGTCAATAACCGCCATGTTGCCGATCTCTGCCGCTTTTGCCGTATCGCCGCCCAAAGACTGAAGCAAGGAAGCAGAAAAGCTTGTGACCGTCTCCATGTAGTCATTGGCAGACAGTCCAGCGGATTTGTAAGCGCTGTTTGCATATTCAAGGACTTTCGCGCTGCTGTCCTTAAAAAGCGTTTCCACGCCGCCTACAAGCTGCTCATATTCGGCGTAGTTTTCCACGGCGGTTTTTGTAAGCGCGGTTATTCCGGTTGCCGCTGCACCAATCGCCGCAAGGGACGCTTTTCCAACGGTTTTTGCAACAGAACCGAAGAATTTTCCTATCTTTTCGCTTGCTTCTTTTGCCTTACCCGTTGTGTTGTCAAGCTCTTTGTGTGCATCTTTATTATTCAGCGCGATTGTGCCGAAAATTTTAAATAATTCCAATGACCTTCACCTTCTTTCCGTGAAGATAAAATAAAAGAAGGCCACCGGAAACGTGACCTTCTATCTTGTGTTGCCCCTCTTGGCATGATTCCACCTATACGAAAGCTGCATATCTATTGCCGGTGTAAGCTCTCCGACAAGGACGCCGGAATCAAGCCGTACACCGTGCGGCATAGACCGTGCAAGGAAATCAATTAAAAGCTGCGTCTGCTCGATGAGCGTTTTTCGGACGCCCTCATTCTCGCCCCTTACCGCTATCCGGACATAATCCAGCAGCGTATCAATGGGAGCTATGGCTTCCGCTCCGGCTTCGCCGCCGCCAAGCAACGTATCGCCCACACGCCCGAAGATTGTTGCTTTGTCAAGGATGCCGCCTTCGGCGTTCCACTTGACATTAAAATTCGGAAGCTTGCCTTTTCCGGCGATGCCAAAAGGAGCTTTGCCGCCTGACACGCTGATCTTCGGGATTTTCAAGTTGCTGAAAATCTTTCCGATACTCAAAGGGAAGAAGCCCTTGATTTTGTCAATGGCGTTCTTTACGGCGTCCCGCGCTCCCTCGATCTTGTCAGCAATGGCGTCCTTAATGCTTCCGAAGGTGTTCTTCACCTTGGAAACAGCGCTTTTCAAATCGCCAAACTTGTTTTTGATCCACGCGACAGCTGACGATGTTGCCGACTTGATTTTCTCCCACATCTTCAGCCAGAAATTGCGGAAGCCCTCGTTGTTTTTCCAAAGGTACACGAAAGCCGCCACAAGGCCGATAATAAGCGAGACAATAAGCCCGATTATATTTGCCTTCATTGCCAGATTCAACGCCTTCACGCCGCCTGTGACAAGCTTCAGCGCGGTCGTGGCCTTGCTCATTATGCTGCCCCACTTCAGCACAAGGACAAACCCGGAAACCGTGACCGTTGCCGCAAGGATACCCGCCGCCCACGCCTGCACGGTGCTTTTGTTCTGCTTGAACCATTTAATCATGTCCTTTATTTTCGTGATAAAGGATTGGAGCACGGGAACAGCAGCGGCAACCATTTCAGCGGTCTTATTCTTGATGGTGGTCAAAATAGGTTCGCCGACGCGCCCAAGCTCGGCAAAGGAAGACGATAGCTTTTCATTGGCTCTATTTGCCGCCATAACGTCTTTATTCGTCTCTTTGTACTGCTCGGATGCTTTCTTATATGTGCCGTTCAGCGTGTCCATAATGAGCTTCTGGCGCTCCTGCTCGGTGCTGCAAGCGTCAAGTTTTGCCTGAAACGCTTCTTCTCCGATTCCTGCCCAGTTCAGCGCATCGACAAGGCCGCCTGTAAGCTGTCCGGTTTTCGCGGTCTCGTTAGCCGCTTCTGTCAAGCCCTCAATGGGCAAGCTGTCCCCGAACGTAGCAAAGACGCCGGTGCAAATGTCCGTCCATGTCTGCAAATCCTTTTCGTTATGCGTCATTACGGCAAGATGGTTTGCGGCTTCGACCGATACGTCCGTATCGCCAAGGACGGCTTGCAAGTCCTGATACGTCTTTTTTGCCGCTTCGGAAGAATGTCCGTTCGTGACAAAGGCCGTGTCAAGCTTGCCCATTTCGGTTCTATATTCTCTGGAACTTTCGATTGCTGCTATCCATGCGCCGCCCAAAGCAGCACCGGCAGTCAGCACGGATTTTCCGATTTTCAGCGCAGATTCGCCGATCTTCTTAAAAGACGAATCGGTTTTCTTGCTTCCGGCTTCCGCTTTGTTCGCGGTATCGTCAATGGCTTCTTTCGCCTGTGCGTTGTCAACGGCAATCGTGCCGAGCAGCTTGAAAAGTTCCATGTTGCTATCCCCCTAATTGAAATAGGGCAGATAGGGGCTGCATTATGCGTCAGGTGGCACAAAATCCATTTCCATTGTGTGCTTCACAATGGCGGCAAGCTCTTCTTTTGTTGCGGTTTTCGGCGGCTGACGGTTCATTGCGTCGCGGCATTCGGCGTAGGATCGTTCAAAATCTTTGTGCAGCCAAAATTCCCACGTTGCTTTCTCTTCAAGCTCTTCATTGCGTATGTTCACAAGCTCTGAAATAAATTCGTCAAGCCGTCCGGTTTTAATCATCTGATCCAGAAGGATCAACGGGCTTGAATAGCGCTGAAACAGCAGGTCAATAAACCGGATGTCGTTTAGCGAAACAGCCCGGCAACATCCCCGAAAAAATCCTTGAATTCCTCTTTCTTGACCACATCAACGATCATCGAAAGGAAAACGTTCATCGGCAGCGCGGCAATCTCTTTCTTGCTCATGCCGGACAGCCCGGAAAGAAGCGTGTAAATGTCATCCTTGCACCTCGGAACGTTGGCAATGATAACGGACGCCACATCGACCGCAACCATCAGCCCCAGCGCCGTGGTGTCGATCTCCGCACCCTCTGCGCCATCTTCTTTTTCGGCGGTCATGTTGCGGATCGCTGTGCGCAGCTCTTCCGATTCAAAGCAGCCCTTGAATTCCTTCAGACCGATCCCGGAAATGATCTTCAGCATCGGGAAAACGTCTTCGGCGGTCAACCCGCGCAGCGTGTATGTTTTTTCGGTCATTTATAAAAACCCCTTCAGAATTTATTAGGATGTTGAAAAAGGCAGAGCCGAAGCCCTGCCTTTCCGTTTAGGTAGCCTTCGGATAGTATATGTGCCAAGGCAGCTTGTCCAGCTCGCCGGTCAGATCGGCATAGCATTCAAAGGTATACTTTCCGACAGCGCCTTCCTTGTTCTTGCCTTCCTGCTCAAAGCCGGAAGTCACAAGGGCATTATCCAGAATGGCGATGATATTTTCGCCTTCCAGCGTCTTGCCGACAAAGGCGATATTTTCCCAATAGTCGCCCGTGGCAATGTTAGACTTGCTTTCGATCACGTCATAGGTAGAATCGGCAGACGTGCCGTCCGCGCCGAACGTTGCCGCTTTGATGATGTCTTTCGTCAGCTCAATGAAGTTGACTTCCATGCTTGCCGTTTCGCCGGTCTTGGCGGCAAGTCCCTTCGCTTTCACCAGAACGCCGTCAACCTCAATGTTGGTGATCTCCGGGATAATGGACAGCTTAGAGCCGCCAGAAGTAGCGCCGACAAGGGTCTCTGCAAAGTTCCACGCATTGGTGGCATATTTCAGACCCTTGTGAATCGTGCCAGCACCGAAAAGAATGTTTTTCGGCGTGTTTTCGGTCACGCCGTGTTTGCCAGTAATCATATGTTCACACTCCATTCCTGCACGGATAGATTGATTTGGACGCTCTTCAGCTCGGCGTCCTCTTTAGGGATAATCAAGGCTGAATCGTAAAAAATGGCCACGGCTGAACCATCGTCAGCAATGACCGTTTTTCCACACACCTTGTTAAAAAAGGATTCAATTTTTGCTTTTGCCGTTTCAAGCTCAAGCCACGATCCCCGGTGAAAGCCCGTCAGCATGATCGTTGCCGTCTGCTGTCCGTCCTCATTCATCGGCGGGCTTTCGATGTACTCACCCACGAAATAGGGATAGACGATTTTTCCGGCAGCGTTCCCGGCATAAGAGCCGAATCCGTAGGCAATACCAAGGGATTTCATGGCAGAAGAAACGATTTCAAGCGGTTTCATTGTCATTTGCCCAGCTCCTTAAAGATTTCATTCGCTCTGCGGATGATCGCGGCTTTCGTTCCTTCAAACGCCCTCTGAAGCGTCCGGTTCGGCGTTTTGCCTTTTGTGTGATGCCAATTCCCGGAATCGTCCTGATACGACCAGCCGCCCTTTCTGCCGTCCCCGTGGGCGGCATATTCGCCCGTGCCGAACTCTTCCCAAATGGCATTTTCCAGCGGACTTCCGACTTTAGCTTCTTTCGCCGATTCATTCACTTGATGATCCCATGAGCCTTTCAACTGTCCGCTGGCGACGCGGGAATTTCGCCTTGCGGCTGATTCGATTTCTGAAGCGGCTTCTTCAAGGAACTGAACGGTTTTTTCATCGAGTGCTTCATTTACCTGAATGCTGAAATCCTGAAATTGCACAGACATTTTACTGTCCCCCGGTGAACTTCAGATAAATTTCAAGCTGCGATCCGCTGCCCATCTCCATAGGATTGTCAATCAGAAGCACGTCATAGACTTTGCTGTTGATAACCATCCGGGAATTTTCCGCAGCGATGCCGGACGCGAGCGCCACGAAGTCCGCAACAAAGACGTGTGTGCTTTCCTGAAGCTTGGCGTTGTAGGTCAGGTATTTTGAATTGCCGTCTGACAGGTCAAGCCAGCCTTTCAGCGTTTGGGCGTCTGCCCATGCCTTGACCTGTTCGCCAATGGCGTTCTGTGCGGTTGTGGCGGTCTGAATGACCGCTGTGATATTGCCGCCTACGCCTTTCATACTCTCAACCCCTGTCCAAAGCGAGCCTTCATATAAGGCTTCAGGAAGCCCGTCAGTGATTTCGGAAAGCCCATAGAGGAATTATCCCCGTCAAGGTTGAAATACGTCACAGAGTGCCTGGAAATCGTCTCTGACTGGACGCCTACCTTGTCGCCGTTGTCGAGCTGCCATTTCAGCATGTTTGCAACGCCAAGCTTGACGTCCATCGGATAGACAACCTTGGTGATTACAACGCCGCTTTCGTCGAACAGCTCTTCCTTGACCGTGATTGTACCGTTCACGGAAGTCCTGACATTGACAATACCGGCGTTCAACTCGGATTCCGTAATCTGCAACGTGTCTCCGGCTTTGAAGGGATTGTTTGCCGCAGTCACAAGCTGATGACCGGAAGAAGCGGCCACAGCAACCGCCCGGAAAGCCCGAACCTGAAAATTGTTGTTCGTATATGCCCGGATAAGCAGCTCAAGCGCTGAAAGACGTGCTTCCAGCGCCTGATCCGTTTCATCCGTTGTCACAAACTGCCGCAGTTCGGCAACGGTCATTAACATAAGCGCACCGCCTTACGCTTCCGGGGCATTGGGCGCTTCGTCTTCCTCGACCGTGATTTCCGTCACTTCATAGCCTTCATGCTCACGAAACCACTCGACCATGCGGCCTTCCGTAATCTGCGCCTTGCCGTAGGAAAACTGGACGCCGCCAGCGTCGATGCCGCAGAAGCCGGGATTGGTAACCACCTTGATTTCGTAGCCGGTGACTTTTTTCGTTTTCTTTGCTGCCATTTTGTTATTCATCCTTTCTTTGCTTACGCAATCTTGATGTTGCGGAGAACGCCAGCGTGGGCGGTGTTCTTCAGCACAGTCGCAGCGACCATTTCAACTTCGCCGTCCTTCACAGCGCCGGGCGCGTTGAAGTCGGGGAGATACTGACGAATGGCGCTGTTGCCGGTCAGGGATGCAGCGTGGAAGCCGTCCATGACGTCAAACTTGACGGCATAGATGTCCGTCAGGCCGGTGACGGCGGCATTGGAAGCACCAATGTTGCGGCTGATACCTGCCTTCACACAGTCGTTGCCGGTGACGGTGGTGTCGGAAACCGTGTAGTGCTTGCCCAAGTCCATGAAGCGCACACCATCCATAGACGTGACCTTACGGCCAAAAGCTTCTTCGGATTCGGTCTTGTAGCCGAGAATACGCGCCATCGTCTGCACCTTGGCAATCATGGAGCTGTTCATCAGCAGGGCGTCAGCGTCGGTGTTCTTGATGAGAAGCTGAATCTGCTCATAGAGCTGATCCGCATTGCTCTTCAGGTTGGTCATGGTGCTGATGTCGATAGCAGAGCCAGTGCCGGTGTTGTACTCGGTAGACGTACCGGCAAGCATCTTGTCAAGGCCGTCAAACTCGGTGGTCGTAGTGGTAGCGTTGCCGTTGACCAGCGTGTAATGGAACAGGCTGATAGCGGCCAGCACCTTTTCACGAATCTGATAGGCCATGTTGTTATACGGGCCTTCTGCCGCCTTCAGCACACGGTCAATCTGGAACTTGCCGCCGAAGATTTTCAGGTCAGCGGTTTTCTTCTCCACGGTCGCCTGATTCGCGGTGTACTCCGCATTCAGCGCACGGAAAGCCGCCACGGAAGGAAGCTTCTTCTGGATGTAGCTATACGTCAGAGTGCTGCCGCCCTGCGGGGAAACGCAGTTGTCAAAGGGAAGCATCTGAAGGATTTCGGATTCACGCAGAAAGATATCAACAATCTGCTGGGAAACCTTGTCGGACATACCGACCTTCATTTCAGCAAGGGTCATAGCCATAGTAATTTACCTCATTTCTAAATTATTCTTTTTTCGGCTCATAGGCCAGTTTTAGCGCGTCTTCAAGGGATTTCGGTTCGGGTTCACCGCCGTGATCGCCTTCCGGCAGTTTGTTTTCAACGACTTTCTTCTGTCCGGCACTTTCAAACTGTGCCGGGAACTGTGTTTTCAGCCCGGCGAGCTTGTCATCCATGCCATTGACTTTGCCGTTTTCGTCAAGCGTCAGCTCTTCCGGCTTGTACTTCTCGCGCAGCTTGAACGCCAGATAGTCAGGATCGACCGCCTTTGCATCACGAAGCGCAAGCTGGATCGCGTTTTCCAGCTTCGTCTTTTCAAGCTCTGCCTGAAGCTGCGCAACCTGCGTTTCGTAGCCGGTGATCTTTCCCTGAAGCTCTTCATTGCCTTTCGTGCCTTTCTTCAGCTCGGCAATCAGCCCGTTCGCCGTGTCAAGCTCGGTGGTCTTGCCGTCAAGCTGCGCCTGAAGCGCGTCATACTTGCCCTTGCCGACATACTCGCCGCCGCCAAGGTTCGCAATCTTGATCTGCTTGTCCTTGTTCGCTTCGTTGCCGTTGTAGGCATTGACCGCCGTTTCAAACTGCTTATAGAGTTCTTCGCCCAAAATCGCTTTCAGAAATTCCATGTGTTTATCCTTCCTTTGTCGATGTTTTTTAGCGCGGTGTCACCGCAGACAAGCACTTTGTTGAATCCGGAAGTGCGCCGGAAAATGGAGAACAGTTTAAACGCCATGTTCGGGGCAATGAAAAAAGCCGCCGTTCGGGATTTCAGAACAACTGCTTTAATCTGTTTTTCGGTCAGCCGATCAGGGCTTTCCACGTGTCGCTTCCGACTTCGCCGTCAGAAAGAATCTTCGCCGCCGTCTGGAACGACTTGACCGCGCTTTCGGTTTTTTCGCCGAAGCTGCCGTCAACATCCACGGACATTCCGCGAAAAACCAGAAGCGTTTGCAGCGCCTTTACAGAAAGCCCCGTATGCCCTCTTTTAAGCAGGGGAATGGTAACGGCGCAGGTTTCCGCTGCGGCGCTTGTGGGCGCTTCTGCGGCTTCTCCGGCAGCTCCTGGAAGCTTCAGCGTCTGCCCCGCGTGGATAAGATCGGAAGTCAGCCCGTTCAGCGTCTTGATCTCTTTCCAGCGCGTCCCGTCGCCGAGCTGATTTGCAGCAATCGTCCAAAGGGAATCCCCGGCCTTTACGGTGTATGTTTTTGCGCTGCTGCTTTCCGTTGCTGCCGGTTTGGTCGCAGCGGTCGTTCCGTCGCCGTAGTACGGCAGCCCGAAACCGCGGATATAACGCGCATTGAACTTGATGCTTCGCGTTCCGACCATGTTGCTGATGTTTCCTTCGGTGATAAGCATCGAATCGGTGTTTACAGCCGTCACGATGCCGACATGATCGGATTGTCCGGTGTTGTCACCGTACCCGCTGTCCTGCCAGTCATAAAAGATGACGTCGCCGATTTTCGGATGATAGCTGTCATCTTCCATCCATCGCCCCCGGCTCTGGAATCCACGGATCATCGCCGGGCAACTGCATTCAAACGGGAAGTCTTTCATCCCTGCTGTGAGAAACACGGCAGAAACAAACGTTGCGCACCATGCGTCCGTGTATTTGACGCGATAACCTCGAGGAAGCGGATTCTGCGCATTGTAAACATCAATGATTTTTCGGTGACTTCCGTCCGCTTCCTTACGACCAAGCCAGCTTGTAGCAATGTCTACGACAAGCTCACGCATCATTCAGCATCAGCCCCTTCAACCTCTTCCGGACACTCTTCCGGGATACCGGCAAGGGAAGTCAGCAGGGACAGCACACCGGCCAGCAGGGAAGCGCTGCCCACCATGAGCCAGTTTACTTCCGACAGCACAGCGGACGTGCCGATGGTAGCAACCGCCGTCTGCGCAACGGTCTTCAGCGCACGGATGCCAGCAGCCTTGATCCAGTTCTTCCAACATCTCTTCATTGTTTTTCCACCTTTCATAATTTGATTTTTGGTATGAAAAAAGGGCTTGCGATTCCGCAAACCCTTGATACCACTATGATTTTTTACTTGCCTGTAACTTGCAACTTGATATCAACTTGCAACCAACTTGCGACTATCTTAAAACTAAATGGCATAGAAAAGCACCGTGCGGTTGCATGGTGCTTTTAAAACAAGCAATTATCAATTATGTCTTTGCCTTTCAATGAATCAAGCCATTCTGCCGGGATTTCTTCAATGCCATAGATAATCCCAGCAAGGCCACCGGCAACAGCTCCAACAGTATCAGTGTCATTGCCAAGGTTGACGGCTTTCAGAACTGCGTCACAATAATTGTCAGTCGTGGAGACAGCCCACAAAGCTGCTTCCAGAGTGGAAACAACATAACCGCTCGATTTTATTTCACTTTCTTCAAGTGTACTGATAGTGTTGATTCTTTCAAACGGGTTTTCAAGGCTTTCAAGGACAGCTTTCAGCTTTCCCCCCTGAATCAGCGACCGGACTATATGCACATAGCATACACAAGCAGCTTTTGAAATATTGTGTGCGTGTGTAATAGCAGACACAGACTTGATTGTATCATCCTCCGCGTCAGTAAAAGCAAGAGGGATTATACGCATCAAAGAACCGTTTCCGTTTGATCTCTCATCGGCTCTGCCTGTTCCTGTATAAAGGGCTTCAGACGTTGTGCAGCCAATATCAAACACACGGCCATCAATGGCGTATTCGCCTTTATACGCCCACGCCCGGAATTTTTCGAGCATATCAGAAACATCAATGCAGCCACAGTCTTTGATTGAAGCGCAGGTTGCAAGCGTCATGCTTGTATCATCTGACCATGTGCCTTTTGGCTGATTGTGTGAACCGTATCCAATCATGTCAGTTGCCTTAAATGTTCCTCGGCTTCGGAACTCATACGGAACGCCAATCGCATCAGCAACCGCAAGACCGTAAATTGCAGATTTCAGTTTATTTTTCAATATGTCATTCCTTTTCGTAATACTCACAATCAGAACTTGAAAACAAAATGGAATTGGGCTTGCCTTTATCAGATGAATAAATCTGACAATAGCCGTTTTTATAGCCTTTTACAACCGTTTTACCGTTCACAACAAGGTCACGTTTTCTGAAAGTGCAATCTTTACACACTATGTCATCAACAGGCGTATCAGGCGAAAAATCTTCCGCAATTCTTTCCGCCGCATATTCCTTTTCGCTCATAATACACACCTTCTTTCTGGATATAATATTATAATGTGTATATGCTGATTTGTCAAATTGTCTGGTCGATAAGAACAAGAACTATCTTAGTAACTTCGCCGTTGCTATTTGCAATAATATCTTGTATTTCAAACGTTGAATTTCGTTGCAAAAGCAGTTCCAATTCTCCGCTGAAAGTTGAAACAGGATCAACATACATTCCGTGCGCACCTTTGGGAAGATATACTTCCAATTGCGCACCGCTCCACGATTTCCCGCTCACGATTGCGGTTGACATGAAACCTTTTTCCGTAATGCGCGTGCCGATCAATGCGTCCCTTACACTTTGTATAGCAAGGTCTCTTTCAGATACGCTGCACAGCCTTGCAACCGATTTTTGAGACCCCATCCCCCTATACACAACAACATCATCAGCAATCGCACATTTCGCCAATGCGCTTGTGCAATCGTCTATATACCCCTTCACAGATGATGTCGCATAATGACCGGTTCGCAAATCCGTATTCATTGCGCGGTAACTGCTTCCGGTGTATTTCTTGATTGCGTTTCTTTCATCCGGGGACAATGTGTTGTTCCAAAAGTTTTGGCTAAAATTGTTCGCTGTGTGGTATTGTACAGCATCCGGCGCGTTGCTAAACGTTTTTGCATTTGAAACAATCTGGCTGACGGAAGAGGATGACGGCTTCCCTTTCCCGATATTGTTAATCTGGCTTTGAACTTTTGCCAAGTCTGCTTTTAACCCAGCAAGATGCTTCCCGTCCGTTTCCAACTCGCTAAGCTGTTTTACATAAGCGGCATATTTATCAAATTCGGTCTGATCTTGAGCTTTAATAGCCAGATTTTCAAAGTATTTCTTTTTCTTGTCAATATCGTCTTTGATATCGTCCCAATCATCTGCGGAAACATTCGTCCATTTTCCGCTTTTTCCGGGAAAACTATAAGTCTTGCTGTTTGCTTCAACGCTTGCAATTTGATTTTGAATATCAGCTTCCTGCTTAATAAGATTTTTTTTCTGCTTCGCAATGACCTTGGCGTCAAGTTTTGCTTGATATTCAAGTTTTTGTTTTTCAAGCGCGTTGTAAGAATCAACATCAAAAGCAGATGCATTTTTCAAAAAGTCATCAGTATCCTTATAGCTGGAAATCAGACTTGCTTGCTGTTTGCTTATGTCATCGATCTTTTGTCCGAGCTTTTTCTCCGTCAGATATTCCTTTTTGGGCTTAGTAGTTATCGGCGAAGAAGAAACGCTTTCAGCAGCCGTCAAAAACTTCTGCTTGTACTCTTCAAAGTTTTTCGTCTTGTCAAGCCCGAAGTATTCAGCGCGGTCTTTGAGCGTTTGCAGCTCTTCTTCGCCGAGCGCCCAACGTGCGCGTGTGTTGGACGTGCAGCGGCAGTTTACGACTTCGGCAGCGCCCCCGGACGGATCGCCGGGGAACATCAGCCCGTTGGAAAACTTTTCGTCCAGCTCCCGAATCTCGCCGTCAACGCGCCTGTGAGATTCTCTTGTGCGCCCGTCAAGCGCAGCGTCCCATTGCTTCACAACGTCCGCGCCCTTGGCCTTTGCCGCTTGCTGCGCGTCCACGGTTGACATTTGCTGTATTCTGTGGCCTTCCGTCCGGGCGATTGTTTTTGCTCTGGACAGCGGAGCGCCGGACACGTTGCCGATGTTCCGGGCAATGTCACGATAGGGGAGAGAAGAAGCAATGCCCCGGCTGATCTCCTGCGTGATCGTCTTTTTGAGCTTGGCAACGTCCACGCCGAGCGCATTGTAAAGGCCATTGCTTACCTTTGAATCTGTCAGAATGGCCTTTACTGCTGCGGATTGATCTATCGGAGCGATGACCGGGACGCCCTGCCGGGAAATGTCGTACATCGTACCAATGTAGCCGTCCTCATAGCATCCTTTCAGGTATTTGTCAATGGTCGCGTAATTGTCACCGTGGAGCTTGTCCAGAATGCCGCTGACCTGCCCCTGAAGGGCTTTCTGATACTGCTGCTGATAAACCTTTGACCGCTTCTGCGATTGCAGCAGCGCCCTTGTGGCGTCATCAAGGCCGTCCTGCGACAACGCTTCATCCAGCAGGTCAATGTCGGCCTGAAAGCCCTTGACCTTTTCGTTGATGTCTTTCAGCGCCTTTTCGTACTGCTCTTCAAGCTCTTTCAGCGCCGCTTCTTCCGAATCAAGAAGGGACTGCTGCACTTCCTTTTCCCATCGGTTCACACTTCATCACCTTCCGGCACAATGCCTTTCAGCGCGGTCTTGGCTGCCGCTGTCGGATCATCTTCCGGCGTGGGCAGCTTGTCCTTTACATCGTCATAGTCCAATTCAAGCGCTTCGCAGAGAAGCTGCATGGTCAATTCCTGCCCAAGCTGCGCAGACGTGTTCAGGATCGTCGTTATCTTTGTCTGCTGCTCCTGCGCTTTGGTGAGGTCAATCTGCGCGTTCTCCTGCGCATTGGTGATGATCTCGCGCTCGAAGTCAAAGTAAACGTCCTTCTGTTCGTAATCCGTGTTGTTGGTGTCATTGATTTCTTTCAGCACCAGCTTCAGCAGCTTCCGCATGAACTGAAGAAGGAATGGCTGCAAGCCGTCACACTTCAAATCCAGATTTGCATAGGCGGACTTGATAGCAATGGACGTGGTGGCGCTGGTGTCCTTCAGCGCTTCCGTGTTCACGCCCTGACCGAAACGGAAGATGTTCTTTTCGTCCACTTCCATCTTCGTTTTCCGGGCTTCCACTGGGATGTCAACGGTCTTGATGT
>ERZ827108.2037-NODE-2037-length-23014-cov-12.037632_pt1 | contig 23014 bp, 20 predicted proteins | sample MGYA00519921_ERZ827108 | MGnify/ENA primary metagenome ERZ827108 (study PRJEB31778, sample SAMEA3449258) | human gut metagenome | biome: human gut; feature: human-associated habitat; material: faeces | place: United Kingdom | collected 2010/2012 ...
TTCCATGGGTTATACCCTAAGAGCAAACCACCCGCTATGCGGGTGGTCCTGATTTAGTGCAGCGATTTCGTGCCAGAATCGCTTCGATTCGATGTACTTTTCCGACTCGCAATGCGGGCTCGAATTATGCGGGCGCGGTTGGGCACGCCTCGGGCGCAGGCGGGGGCCTTGGGTCACGCGGACGTCACGGGTGCAGGCGGGCGCAGGCGCTTTCGGCCCGCACCCGGCATGGCGAAACCCTACTCTCCGAGCAAGTCCACCACAGTGAAGTCGGTCTTCGCGCTCTCGATGATCTCGCGGTTGCCGAACACGCAGGTGATGTTCTTGCTCGCCGCCAGGCTCACGGCGTCTCCGAGCGCCCGCACCTCTTCGATGGTCGCATTTGCTACCTGCGAACGCGTGACCAGGCGCTCTGCCGGGTCGATGTGTGCGAACACGTAGCCGTCCTGGCGCCGCGCGAGCTCGCGGGGCTTCAATGGCGCGTCGAGGCCCGCGATGGTCGAGACGATGTAGCCGTCCATCTCCGGTTCGCTCGGGCTGAAATCGGAAAGCCACGCGCCTGCCGAGCGGAAGCGCTCGAGGGTCTCGTCGACATGCGGGTCGCGATACGAGTAGAAGCGCAGGTTGCCCGTGCGGGTGGGCGAGAACCCTGCTCCGTAGGCGCCGCCCTTCACGCGCACCTCGTTCCACAAAAAGTCGTAGGATAGCGCCCTCGATGCCACGAGCCAGGCGCCCGAGTAGGGGACTCCAAGCAAGCGGCGGTCGAAGCCGAGCGCGGTGTAGGTCACGTCCGTCGGCACGGCGAACGCCTCGCCGGTTGCGGGGACCTGCGGTTCGGGCACGACGAGAAGCGCCGTGCAGCCCGGCTCCCCGGTGCGGCCCGTGGCCAATCCCGCGCCCATCACGCGGTTAAAATCGTCGTCCTTGCCCGTGAAGCCGATCGTGCAGTTGTCGTCGGTGAAGATGCGGCGCGCCACTTCGGCAAGCTTCGTGGCGAGAGTTTCCTTATCATTGTCAAACGTGGCGAGCGTGCGTTTCAGGAACCGATAGAAACCCACTCCGTCGATCTGCTCTCGCACGACGGCGGCGGGCAGGTAGTAGGACGCGACGTGCGCCATCGCCGCAGTGTGCCCGGCGTTCGCGAAATTCTGCTCCATGCTGACGCGTTTCTGCACGAGGATGTCGCGGATCTTGCCGAAGTCGTCGTAAAGCGTCTCTTCGATGATCTCACTCGGCAGCGTCGCCGCCCACTCGGCGTTCTCGGCGAGCGCCGAGCACGACACAGTCAGCTTCGGGGAAAGCGCGCTGCGGTCGTCTTCCCGCTCGTGCACCTCGGTGTAGAAGGCGAGGTTTCCGAGCTTCGCCTGCGTGAGCGTGTCGATCTCCGTCGCGGTGTGCTTGCTCGTCGCAAGCTTGCCGAGCACCATGGCGAGAAGCTTCGCGTAGGGCAGCTCCTCGAAGGTGAGGCGCTCCAGGCCGTAGTAGCGATACGCGTACACGATGCCGCGCGTCGCCACATCGTGCCTGATCACGGGAATCTCTCCCGATTCGTCAAGGCGGAAAGCGGGCTCTGCGGGCGCTTGCTCGATGTCGCTTGCGCGCATGCGGGGAAGGGTCGCGAGCGCTTCGGGCGAGTCGGGCTCCTCCTGTGCACGGCGAAGGGCGGCGACGTCGGCTTCGATCGCGGCGATCCGCTCATCGTCGAGCTCGCGTTCCATCTGGGCCAAGCGGGTGGCCGCGGCATCGTCGTCATCGGGGGCCTTGTCAACAGGCACGACCTCCGCGTCGGCCACGTGGTCGTTCTCCAGGAACACCTCGCGAATCAGTTGCTCGAAGTAGCCCTCGTCGAGCTTCTTGCGCAGGCTTTCGAACGCATCCTCGTAGCGCAGGTAATCGAGCGCGGCATCGTCGTCGTAGAGCCAGCCGGCCATGCACGAGCACGCGAGCGCCACGCCGTCGGCGATCCCGAAGTTCTGCTCGCGCATCACGAACTCGGCATGCGAGAGAGCAGCCGCCACCACGTCGTGGTCGAGCGCGCCGTCCGCAAGCTCTGTAAGCACACGAGAAAGCGCAGGTCGCAGGCGCTCGGCGGCGCCTTCCTCAAGGCCTTTTGCCTGCACGACGGCAAAAGGCTGCAACATGGCGTCGGCCATGTAGGCGACGATGTCGCAGGCGAGGTTCTCGTCGAGCAGCGCGCGCTTCGCAGGCGCTTCGTTCGAGCCGAAGATCGCGTCGAGCAGGATGTCCATTGCGATCATGCGCTCTCTGTCTGCAGCGGTTCCCGCCACGAAGCCGACCGCGCAGCAGGCGTTCTCGGGCGCCGTCTTCATGGGCGTCTTGTTCCCGAACGACATGACGGGCGCCTGCAGCTCAAGCGGGTTCGGCGCACCATCGGCGCCTGTCTCGGCGGCATCGGGCGCGAGATAGCGCTCGTCGAGGAAAGCGAGGAACCTCTCGATATCCATGTTCCCGTAGAGCACGATCTTCCCGTTGGCCAGGTTGTAGTGGCGGCGGTGGGTGTCGAGGAACTCCTCGTAGGAAAGCGTCGGGATGGCGGAGGGCTTGCCGCCCGACTCGAAGCGGTACGCCGTGTCGGGGAACAGCGCCGCCGAAAGCTCGTCGTAGAGAATCGACTCGGGGTCGGAGAGCGCGCCTTTCATCTCGTTATACACCACGCCGTTGTAGGCGAGCTTGCCCGAGCCCTCCTCGCCGGCGAGTTCCACATGCCAGCCTTCCTGCTCGAAGATCGCGCGCTTGTGGAAGATGGCGGGGTGCAGCACGGCGTCGAGGTAGACGTCCATGAGGTTCAAAAGATCTTGCTCATTGGTACTCGCCACGGGGTAGATCGTCTTGTCGGGGTAGGTCATGGCGTTCAAGAACGTCTGCATCGAGCTTTTGAGCAGGTTCACGAAGGGCTCTTTCACGGGAAACTTGTCCGAGCCGCAGAGCACCGAGTGCTCGAGGATGTGGAAGACGCCCGTGTCGTTCGCGGGCGGTGTCTTGAAAGCGATCGAGAACGCCTTGTTCGCGTCGTCGTTTTGCAGGTAGAGCAGCTGCGCGCGCGAGGCGTTGTGGTCGAGCACGTAGGCGCGCCCGTCGATTTCGGGCAGGTCGGAGGTGGTACGCACGGTGAACCCGTGCACGGTTTTACAAGGGGTGAGTTCCATAGGACGTCTTTCTCGGAAGGGCTTCTCGTTCGTTTCCTATTGTCGCACAACGCGCCCCGCCGCCTGGGGGCAACGTGGATATATCGCAGGGAAGACGCAACGGCTTGGGCCAATCATCTATAATCGTGCGAAGACGACGGAAAGGATAAGGCCGTGACTGGAGACGCCCAAAAATTCTCGCATATCAGCGTTGCGTCCGACGACGAGGACGATGTTGTGATCGAAGCGGGTGCCCCCCGTTTTCGCGGCTATGGGGAAGGTGAGTCCGCAGCGCAGCCCGCAGGAGACGAGGCGGCAGCGAGCGCGGCGAACAAGACGTCCGTGGTTGACGGTGGGGAAGGCTTCGCCGATCGCGCTTCGGCAGGTGCCGCTCCCGCCGAGAGAGTTTCCACTCCTGCTCCCGAGCGTGCCTCGAAAGCCGACAAGCCTGCTCGCAAGGCGTCCGCCCCTGCTCGCAAGGGTTACGAGGAGACGACGCTTGCGGACCTCGAGGGCACCAAGATGTCCGGCATGCAGAAGGGCATCATTGCGGTGGCCCTCATAGGGATCGTCGCATTCATCGTGTACTACGTGGCGTTCATGGGCTAGAAGGGCCTGTGGCCTGCGAAGAGATTGAAAGGTATCGCAATGCCGAAACACACTGGAAAAGCAACAGAAGGCAGAGACGATCAGGCGATGCGCAAGGGCGAGGTCGATCGCTCGAACGACATCGGATTGACCCAGGCGTTCGCGCCCATAGGCAATGACGGCTGGTCGGAAGGGGGCTGGCACGCCTATTCCGGCGAGGAGGGCGAGATAGCCTTCGAGGAAGACGCCTTCGCGGACGATAAGCCAGGGAAGACGGACCGCTTTGCCCCGATTGCGGGCAACGACCCCTACGCAGCCGATGCGTGGGACACGCAGGACGGCTCTTCCGACGCGGGCGCGCCGTTTGATGCCGATGCCGCCTCCGCGCGCGGCTCTTCTCAGGGGGCACACGCGGGCGGCTTCAGCTACAAAGGCGACGACGAGGATGAATACCCCGATGCGCTCGAGAGCCTCGAGCCCGTGGTCGAGCCCTCGACGTTCGACCCCGACGTTCCCGCCGACCCCGCTCCCGCGCGAGGGCGCCACTCTTCGGCTGCAAAGGAGGAAATCCCCTCCTACATGCGCAAATCTCGCCGTATGCGCCGCATCCTCATCGTGGTCGTGGTGCTGCTCGTGCTTCTGCTCGCCGCCGGCGGGTACTTCGCCGTCCGCCTGTTCCAAACCGCACAGACGGCAGCCTACCAGCAGACCCAGCAGCAGCAATCGAACCAGGACACGAGCTCGCTGCAGGCGGGAAGCGAAGGAAACGACGCCACGTCGACCGTGAAGAAGACGAGCGCGCCGAACTTGACCGAGCTTTTGGGCTGCACGCAAGACGATGCGCTCGCCAAGGTTGGTCGTGGCGCTCAGGTTACTGTGTCGAACGAGGTCAACGAGGAGGGCAACCCCATCAAGACCGAAGTTCGCGTGGCTCTGACCGACGAGCCCGCCGACACGCGCACGGGCACGCCGACGCTGTATCTGGGCCTCGACGAGGACGGGGCGGTCGTTCAGGCGGGCTATTCCGCCGGCACGGCGTCGCTCGGCTACGGCACACTCTCGTTCTCGGACGCGGTGAAAAACGAGTCGATCATCGAGAAGACGCTTCAGGAGGCGGGCATCTCCGTCCCCGCGGGCACGGTGTCGCTCCCGGCCGACAAGACGGAGTATTCCACCTACGCGTCGGACGGAACCACGCTGGTGAAGGAATATTGCCCGTTCTCGGGCGACATCGACATCAACGGCGTCTCCCATACGTGGTCGGCGGTCCTTTCCTACGACTACTCGGTGGCGAACGCCTCGGGCAACCTCGCCGACGCGATCCGCATCATTTATGTGTACATCAATGCATAAATAGCAAATGAGCCCTTGCGTTTGCCGCGCGAGGGCTCTATACTGTAACGGCTGTATTCAAGCGAGGGCGAAAGCTCTCCACCTGTTTCGGCGCTTCGGCTGCTGATGGGTCGCTTCAATAACGTGCCTTGCGCACATACTTTGAATTGCGAAACCCGCGGCCGTGCCTGCGGGTTTTTTATTGCGCGCAAGCGCAAGAGGAAGGAAGGTGAGCGCGATAGCTGCTCAGGAGCCACGGCTCAATGACGAGATCACTGCACGTGAATGCCGTCTGATCGGCTTTGACGGAGCGCAGCTGGGAATCTACACGGTGGCGCAAGCTCAGCGCGTCGCGGATGACCAGAATCTCGACTTGGTCGAGATCGCCCCGAACGCCGAGCCGCCGGTCTGCCGCATCATGGACTACGGAAAGTTCAAGTACGACCAGGCCATCAAGGCAAAGCAGGCTCGCAAGAACCAGAGCAAGATCGAGACCAAGGAAATGAAGTTCCGCCCGAAGATCGACGTGGGCGACTACACCACCAAGAAGAAGCACGTGCTTCGCTTCTTGGATGCGGGGAACAAGGTGAAGATCACCATCATGTTCCGCGGTCGCGAAATGGCTCACCCCGAACAGGGTCTTTCCATTCTCGAGCGTTTGGCTGACGACCTCAAAGATGTTGCAGTCGTCGAGAACCAGCCCAAGATGGAAGGGCGCAACATGCACATGCTCATCGCTCCTTTGCCCGGTGCGGCGAAGAAGAAAAAAGAGACCAACAAGAAAGCAGAAGGAAAGGACGAATAATGCCTAAGATGAAAACCCACCGCGGTACCGCCAAGCGTTTCCGCGTCACCGGTTCCGGCAAGATCATGCGTGCGAAGGCTTTCAAGAGCCACATCCTCACCAAGAAGAGCCAGAAGCGCAAGCGCAACTTCCGCAATGAGACCGAGCTCTCTAAGGCAGACGCCAAGGTCGTCGGCCGCAATCTCGGCATCCGCTAGTTCGTTTTCAGTTCTTTAAGGAGATAATACTATGGCACGCATCAAGCGTTCTATTCACGCCCGCAAAAAGCGCCGCACCGTTCTCAGCCGTGCAAAGGGTTACTACGGCGCGAAGTCTCGTTCTTACCGTGCAGCGAAGCAGCAGGTCCAGCATTCGCTCCAGTACATGTACCGCGACCGTCGCAACAAGAAGCGCAACATTCGTCGCCTTTGGATCACCCGCATCAACGCTGCTGCCCGCATCAACGGCCTGTCCTACTCCGTGTTCATGAATGGCCTCAAGAAGGCCGGCGTCGAGCTCGACCGCAAGGTGCTCGCCGACATGGCTGTGAACGACCCTGCCGCCTTCACCGCTGTGGTCGAGGTTGCCAAGAAGGCTCTGTAAGCCCAGCTTACGCATCATATCGCAATCACTGAGAAGCCGAGGAATTCCTCGGCTTCTTTGTTTTTGGGAAGGGGGCTGCTGGCTCGTGCGCCGCTATCTTAGCGTGCTTCTACCTCCTTAAGCTGTTGAAGGTCGAGGGTTACGACTTCGGCGGCGAAGGCGGCGATGCGCGCGTAGAAGTCGTCGCCCGCAACGGCCGCCATCTCTGCGAGGCGCGATGCCCAACGGGAAAGATGTTGCTCGAGGAATTGTTTTGCCAAGTGGAGGTTTGCCTGCGCCGACGAGGAGTCGCCTGCCTCTGCTGCGCGGGCGGCGCCATCGTGGAGACAGGACATGAACGCCAGTTCGCTTGCGAAAGCATCGGGAGACAGCGTCGATACCGCGATCTTCACGCGCGCAACGTCTACTCGAAGTGCGGCGTGCATTCCCAGCAAGAGTTCATGGACTTCGTGCACCTCGACTCGCGCGAAGGCGAGTAACCGAGAAGGGCGGTGCGCTCTTGAGAGGTGTCGCGCCGAGAGGGATGTCGCGTGATTGCGCGGAGCGCTGCGGCATCTGGCCGTCCTGGGAAGGTGCTTTTGGTACCGTGCTTTTCGCGGGACCGAGCTCCCGCCCCGCAAGGCCTCGCCTTCTTCCCATCGCCCCAAAAAAAGAAAAAGCCCGCCAAATGGCGAGCTCTCTGTGCGATTTAATTCTTCGCTTCTTTACGCGTTCGCTGTGAAGAAGTTCGCTTCCAGCTTCGCGAACGCATCGTCGACTTCTGCTTCTTCCTCGTCGTTGTTGAAGGCAAGGGTGTGGCACAGCTCGTCGGCGCCGATGAGCGTGTGGTTGATGTAAGCTTCGAGCACTTCACGCGCCGAACCTTCGACACCAGCGACGACTTCGATGCCGGCGTGGCAGAGCATATTTGCGAAGTCATAGTCGATCCCGCCAGTGATAATGGTGCTGACGCCCAGGTCAATGAACATCTGCGCGGTGTCCTCGGCGGAAAGCCCAGGGTTTGGCAGGTTGCGGCAGTCAGCGATAATCCCTCGTTCGACGGTGTAGCACATGAAGCTCGCGCAATGCACGGCATGGGGTGATACGCCTAAACCCTCGCATGCTACGATAATTTTCATTTATCACATTCCTTCTCTAATCTTCTCGTTATATCCAAGATAGCGTGCGGGGAACGCGATTTGAATAGTGCGCCCGCCAGCGGAATTATAGACGCCACGAGTGACATTTAGCGCGTATGCAGCGCGCGAAACGACCATGGTTCCATCATGATTCAATCGTTTGCATCCTACCATCTGGCTGAATTTGTCGCGGTTCATCCTCCCTAGGTGAGGAATCTTTGCAGCGGAGAGGCCTGCTGGAAGGGGAATCGCGGCGGAAGCGAGCAGGCGGCGCGAGCGCCAGCCGACGGACGCAGCGGATGCTCGGCTGCGAGCGCAGCGGGTGCCACTTGGGAGCGCAATGAATGCCTCCTGCGGGATAGAGCGAATGCGAGTCAGCCCCTCGCGCGTGATAAACTCGGGGCTTCCGTGGCGATCCCACTGCGTTGCCAAGGCACCGTTTGACCCCTTCGCGCGCCGCTACTTGTTCTCGATGCTTCCGATGTTTTTGAGTTCGATGCGGATAAGCCCGTTTGACGTGCTGGTGAACTCGATGAACTCGGGATTCTGCGCGTACTCCGCCGGGAAGGTGATCTCGATGCCGGTGTCGGTGCGGATCTTGTGGTTGCGTGTGACGCGCTTGGCGACCGCGCGCTCGACGGGGGCGTGCTCGGGAAGGTTTTCCTTCTGTGCCGCTTCGACGAAGCTGCGGCGCGGCCCCTCGTCCTCGAACACCTCTTCGACGAACTCGTCGAAGGGCACCTCATCGGAGTCTTCGGCGTTCTCGGCGACGTACGCCTTCGCCTTCGCCGTGGCGATCGCCGCGTTGGCGCCGTACTCGTTGGCAACCTCCTCGACCAGGCGCATCGTCGTGTCGATGAGCTCCTTGCTCGACGCTTCCATCGTGCATTGAAGCAGGCCCTGCGGGATGAGGTAGCGCTCCTCGCCGGCAATCTCGCGTGCCTTGTCGACGAACTGCACCGACATGGTGCGCACGTCTACCAGGGCAAACGAGGAGATCTTCTGCGAAGGGCTTGGCAGGATGGCATGGTGGCGCTCGATGCGGTTCACCGACGCGCCGTCTTCGGCTCTGCCCACCTCGTGCATGAACGCCGGTTTGCTTTCAAGAAGCAGCAACCCGAAGTAGCGGGCGCTTCTTCCGGCGAATGCCGCATCGAGTTCGGCCTGGGCAGCTGTGGCTTCTTCTTCGGAGAGTTCCGCGATGTCTTCCGTGGTGAGCTTCGGGGCGCGCGGCGAGTCCTCGAAATCAACGACGAGCAGGTCGCATGAGGCCGGCTGCTCCACGCGGCCAAGTTCGCTTCCTAGGAACTCGGCGAACATGAGCGAGAGATCGGTGAAGTTGCTTTGCCCGTTCAAGTAATCGGAAAGCTCGTTTTTGAAACCGCTTTCGGCCTCGAACTCGCCGCGCTTGTTGTCGATGTTGCCGAGCGCATGCTTCGCGACGCGCTGCACATAGGATTTCACGTTCTTGTCCGAAAGGTCCAGCTCTTCCTGTGAAAACACGTTCACGCATGAGACGAAATCGAAAACGTGCAAAATGGCGTGGTTGATCTTGAACATGGAATTGGGCTCTCTCTCGTGACGAATAGCGGGAACACACATTACCCCATGAGGTGCGCGCGGGCAAACGCTTCTCGGCAGCGTGCGGTGGAGGGGCAGGCATTTGAGGTGCGCGCGAAATGGCGGACGCAAGTCAGTCTCGGTGCGATGGAGAGGTCGGTCGTTTGGGAGCGCGTGCGAAATGGCGGCTAAAGACGGCGGCGTGCGACGGGGGATGCTGGACGTTTCGGAGCGTGTGCGAAAATGGCGCGTGCAAGCCATCCGCGCCGCGAAGGAGGGTCCGGGTCGGGGTGTTCAGGGGCGTGTACAAAATTGACAATAAGTTGCGCAGAAATTGTGTACGATACCCCAAATAGTATAAAAATGGGGAATAACTTTGCTTGATTTCGCTTTGAATGGGACACTATTGGGACAGCAAAGTCGACTATCGGGTCGACTTCATCGTTCCTTCACAACTTATCGTCATTTTCGTACAGGGCGAGCATCGGGAAGGCCGGTTGAGTCAGCTTGCTTGCGGGGAGGGGCGGGAGCAGCAACCGCCCGCCCACGAGGAGCGCGACACTTGCGACACCTGAGAGGCGCGTGAGGTGCGCGCCGCCCGCGCCGCCCGCAACGCGCGTGGAGGCCGAGAGGCGCGCGAGGCCTGCGAGACGCGCAGAGGCGTTGGAGAAGACGCGGCCCTGGTCGATTCCGTGCTACACTGATTCGCCGAGAACACTGCGACTCGGGAGGGTCTTCCATGTCTAAAACCGTGGCCGTCATCGACGGCAATTCGCTCATGCACCGCGCCTACCACGCCGTTCCGCCCACGATGAACGCGCCCGACGGCACGCCGACCAACGCGTGCTTCGGCTTCGTCGCTATGCTGCTGAAGTTCGTGGAGATGGCGCATCCGGACGCCATCGTGTGCGCCTTCGATGCGGGGCGCCCGAAGTGGCGCATGGAGGCTATCGAACAGTATAAGGCACAGCGCCCTCCGATGGACGACGCGCTTAAAGTGCAGTTTCCCCTGATGGAAGGCCTGCTCGAAGCAATGAGCATCCCGGTTGTGCGCGTGGCTGGCTGGGAAGGCGACGACATCTTGGGCACCGTTTCCGCGCGCGACGAGGCGCTCGGGTACCGCACGCTGCTCGTGTCGGGCGATAAGGACGTCTATCAGCTCGTGAGCGAGCTCACCCACGTCGTCACGACCAAGAAGGGCATCACCGACGTCGCAATCTACGGTCCCGACGAGGTCCTCGAGCGCTATGGCGTCACACCCGCCCAGTTCCCCGATTTCCTCGGGCTTAAGGGCGACGCGTCCGACAACATCCCCGGCGTGCCCGGCGTGGGCGACAAGACGGCCGCGAAGCTGCTTTCCGCCTACGGCAACCTCGAGGGCATCTACGAGCACACCGGCGAGCTCAAAGGCAAGCAGAAGGAGAAGATCGAGGCCAATCGCGACCAGGCGTTCGCGAGCCGGAAGGTGGCGACCATCTCGCGCGATGTCGATTTCGAGCTCGACTTGGAGGACGCGGCGTTCCCCTCGTTCGACGTCGCGCGCGTGACGGCCGCCTTCAAGAGCGTCCGCTTCAACGCGCATTTGACCCACGTGTTGAACCTTGTGGGGGAGAAGGCGCCTGCCGAGCGAGCCGCGCTTTCGTGGGAGCCCGTTCTGCACGGTGCCGACGCGCTCGCTGCTGTTAAGGGCGCGATCGCGGAAGGGGAACGCGTGGGCATCGCGTTCGTCGAGCCCGAGCAGGCGTCGCTGTTCGACACGGGCGCATTCGCGGCGTTTTCCACCTCGAAGGGCGTTGCTTCCTTCGAAGGCGACGAGGCGCTTTCGGTGCTTGCCCAGGTCGTGGCGCAGGGGCGCTTCGCCGCGCTCGACGCGAAGGAGATGCTGCACCGGGTGTATCCCGCGGACACGGCGCAGGAGGCTCGCATCACCGACGAGGAGTTGTTCGCGGCGGAGATCTTCGACGTGGGGCTTGCGGGCTACGTGATGAACTCGTCCGTTTCCGACTACACGCTCGAATCGCTCGCCGACGAGTACTTAGGCGGGGCCCTTCCCGAGGTGAAGACCGACGAGGAGCGCGCCTGCGTGCTCGCCGCGGCGGCGCGCGCGCTCGAGGAGCCGCTTTCCCGCGCGCTCGAAGACGACGGGTCGATGCGCACATACGCCGAGATCGACCTGCCGCTTGTCCCTGTGCTCACCGCGATGGAGCGCACGGGCGCCGCGATCGACGTCGCGCACCTCGACGAGATCGGCGAGCGCACGCAGGGCGACATCGATGCCTTGCGCGCGCGGATCATCGAGCTTGCCGGCGAGGAGTTCAACGTCGACTCGCCCAAACAGCTCGGTCATATCCTGTTCGAGGTCTTGGGCCTGCCGCCGAAGAAAAAGACGCAGCGCGGATATTCCACCGACGCGAAGGTGCTTAAGGAGCTCGCCGAGGTTCACGAGCTGCCCGCGCTCGTCCTGCGCTACCGCGAGCTCGCCAAGATTAGGTCGACTTACATCGATGCGCTGCCCCGCATGCGCGCAACCGACGGGCGCGTCCATTCCTCGTTCAACGAGACGGTGACGACGACGGGGCGTTTGTCTTCGTCAGACCCGAATTTGCAGAACATTCCCGTGCGCACCGAGTTCGGCCGCCATATTCGCGAGTGCTTCGTGCCGCTCGACGAGGGCTCGCTGTTTCTCTCGGCTGACTACTCGCAGATTGAGCTTCGCCTGCTCGCGCACCTGTCGGGTGACGAGCACCTGGTCGCGGCTTTCAACAGCGGCGCCGATTTCCACGCATCGACGGCGAGCCGCGTGTTCGGCATCCCTGTGGAGGAAGTGACGCCCGAGCTTCGCTCTCGCGCGAAGGCGGTGAACTTCGGCATCGTCTACGGGCAGCAGGCGTTCGGCCTCTCGCAGAGCCTTGGCGTACCGTTCGGCGAGGCAAAGGACATGATCGACCGTTACTTCGAGGCCTATCCCGGCGTGCGCGCGTACCTGGACGCCACGGTCGAGAAGGCGCGCGAGCGCGGGTACGCAGAGACGATGTTCGGCCGCAAGCGCCATATTCCCGAGCTCCATGCGGGCAACGCGAACCTGCGCGGGTTTGGGGAGCGCACGGCGATGAACCATCCCATGCAGGGCTCGGCCGCCGATATTATCAAGCTCGCGATGATCGAGGTGTCGCGCAGGTTGCGGGAAGAGGGCTTCGCCGCGAAGCTGCTCATCCAGGTGCACGACGAGCTGGACTTCAGCGTGCCCCGAAGCGAGGTCGAGGCGCTCTCGGCCATGGTGCGCGAGGTGATGGAGGGCGTCGTCGAGCTTAAGGTTCCCCTCATCGCCGACGTTTCGAACGCTCCCACCTGGGCAGAAGCACACTAGGGAGCTAGGAGAGGACGTGCGCACGTCGCGCCAAGGCGCCCGCGTCTGCGCGCTCCTTCCCGTTGGGGTTTGCTGGTCGCTTTGCTCGTTTTTTTCGCTTGTCCGGAGGTTTTCTGCCTTCAGGATGCTTCTGCCCAGCTTCTCTCGCGCCGATTTGCCTTTCTTGCGGATCGACTCGGGCGAACCTGTACAAAAATGGCGATAAGTTGTGAAGGAACTGTGCCTCATTCCACATATAATGCAAAAACGTGGAATAACTCGCCTGCGTTTCGCCTTGCCTGCGATACTATCGGTACAGGCAAGGCGATATATTGGCAACCATCACCATTTCTTCACAACTTATCGTCAATCTTGTACAGAGGTGAGGCCGCGCTCGGAGTGCTTACTGCTCCGTTTGGGGAAGAACCCCCAAATTCGGCAAGCCTTTCTCTATTGCTCCACGCGTATGCTCAGCGAGATATGATTCGTTAAGTCTCGATTTGCTGTATGTGAGAAAAGTACCGCGCGTTTTCTCGATAAGCTCGTGCGTGAAGAATTGCTCCCAGCTGAAGAAGTCGGCACTTTCGATATAAGAGGCTGGACTCCGAAGCATCTCCTGCGTTCGTTTGTCGGGAAATAGGCCCGATTTCAGGACAAGCCACTCGAATGATTCGGGCAGGAAGAGCTTAATGCGCTTGAATCGTTGAAGCGATACAAGGAACTCCATTTCGGGTCCGAATGCTGCTCCGTCGGCGATTACAAGGATATCCCGTTCTTTCCTATTGAGCGCAATATCGTAGATGTTCGACTTCCCGTCTGCGCTTATGCAGGGTATGCCGCTATTTTTGCAAAGTACGGCAAAGAATTCGTAGCCAGAGTTACTGTCTTCGACGATGACAACTTGCGGCTTTGCGCCGTCGAACTCGCTTTTCCCGTAAATGCGGTATGCGGAGGCATAGGTTCGTGAATAGACGGGGTACTTCGTTGTTGAGCGGTTGGTGTTCTTAAGGCCGTAAATCTCGTCGACGCTGTAGAGGAGTTGTGGAAGCGATTCGCGCGCGACCAACACGTAATAGTTGCTGCTACGGCGTGCCGCGTGCGCGAATTCGTGCGATTTCATGAAGCTGCTGTCCTCGTCGATGAACACGATGCTGTTCTCGATGAACGAAAGATCACGCAGCCAGTTGCGACCTGCGAGTATTTTGCAGGGAACATCGCAATTAATGACCACGCCGCTGTTTGCTCCAAGCTCGTCATAGGCGGCAATGAGCTCGAGAAGAGTTGTCTTCCCGGTTGCGCTCTTGCCTTGAAGAATGGTGAGGTTCCTTGAAACGGTGAGCTTGATCTGCACTTTGTTGTTGCGGACTACAACATCGTGGACTCCTCTCATTTTGCGGACTCCCTCAGGCATTTGGCTGCAACGAGAACAAGCTCGTCCATCGAATGAACGACTTCGTCGGTGTTGTCGACATGAATGGTGAATCGTCGCTCACCGAAGTTCATAAGATGATAGAGATTGATGGTGACATCTTGGGCTTTGCCGATGGCCAAGATCCACTGTGCGCAATTGTCTCCGCAGTTGGAGGCGTTGTAGACATTCTCGGGCATGAAATGCATGAGAAGCAAGGTCTTTGTGCCGCTGGATAGCTTTTCAGGTGGGATGACGCCAAGAACCTTCGTTTCGATGGCATTGGGACCCAAGACAACGCCGCGATCGACGGCCTTGATGATCTTTTGGGCGAAAGGGTCTTCGAGCCACTCGGCTGAGTAAACGTTGTTGAAAAAGATAGACGTATTGTAGATAACGCCGTCCATGTCTCCATAGTGAATTGTAAGCAAGGCAAAACCTTTCTTCGTTGGAGCAAAGTATATATCAGGAAGGCGAGCGGGATGGTCGCGGGCTATCGGAATCGGTCGATTGCGGATTCGCGGCATAACGGGCCGAGCTTGAGGCGCAGAAGGCGGAGCTTGCCAAGCAGCAGGAAGAGGCGAAGAAGGCGGCCGAGAAGGAAGCCGAGCGTCAGCAAAAGGCCGCAGAAAAGGAAGCGGAGCGCCAGGCAAGGGCGGCTGAACGGGAAGCGGAACGCCAGGCGGGGGCAGCGGAGCGCGAGGCTGAGCGCCAGGCGAAGGCCGCCGAGCGGGAGCGCCAGAAGCAGAAAGACGCCGTGGCCCGCGTCGCCACGAGCATCTTGGGATCCGCCGGCCGTACCGCCGACAACCAGATTGTCCGCGGACTCTTCGGCACGCGCCGCTAGTTGTTGGCGCCGCTTGCGCATCCGTGGCGCGCATGGCCGCTTAGCAAACTCGCTCCTGTGGAAGTTGGCAGGGGGACATGGGACGCGTCCAACGAGTGTCTTGAGAGAATCCCAGGGGGCATCGGACGGCTGGATCAGTTGGCGCAAGAAGAAGACTCAACCAACTAAGGTGGGCCGTTGGTTGCGCGGCAGTGAACTGCGCAACCAACGGCCTGTTAATCTTGCATAGCGATTATGGCGCTAGTTCTTTAGGTGTTCGTCTAGGAAGCTAACCATAATATCGATCACCTGCGGCTGATTGAACAGCGGGCCGCCGTGCGATGCGCCAGCTATTACGTAACGGTCGGCTTCGACTCCGGCATCGACCAGTCGTTTGTACAGCTCCATGCTGGCGACGGGGGAGACGAGTGTGTCTTTGTCGCCGTGCAGGATGAGGAAGGCGGGGTCGGTCCCGTCGATATAGGTGAAGGGGCTTGCGGGTGCTGCGGTATCGGGTGTGTCAAACACGGATGCACCCTTGTTGTTGCCGAAAGCCGTTCCGTTCACGAGCATGGCCTCAGTGGTCGCGGGAGAATGGTGGCCCTGCTCAATCTCCTCTTGGAGACCTGCGCCGATAAGCGTTAGGTCGGACACTCCGTACAAGTCGATAACAGCGTTGACCTTCGAATCCTCGGAAGTGTTGTCGCCCTTGTCAAAGTCGGCGATGTCGCCTGTCACGCCGAGCATCGTTGCGAAATACCCACCTGAGGAGTTGCCCACAGCCGCCACGCGGTTTTTGTCGATTTTGTAGGTGTCCGCGTTTGCCTTGAGCCAGCGCACTGCAGCTTTCACGTCGAGCAGAGGCTCGGGGAATTTGACGGTCGGTACGACTCGATGCTGCACCGAGGCAACGGCGTAGCCCGCTTTTGCGAAAGCCATGCGATGAACAATGTTGCCCTGGGGGTTCGAACTCGTGAAGCCGCCTCCGTTTACGAAAACAACGAGCGGAAGTGTTTCTCCTTCGCCCACCGAGGGCAGAAGAAGGTCGAGCTTGAGGTTGGTGGTGGCATTTGCCGCATTGACCGTCTTATAGACGATGCCCTGAATCTCGTTGATAGTGAGGTCGGTAACTTCTATGTTGAGAACATTGTCGCTTGTCGCCTCGGTGAGGGATGCGGATGCCGTGCCCGACGCAGCCTTGCTCGTGTCATTAAAAGGCTCAGCTGCGGCAGCCGTAGTAGTCTGCGTTGAGCAGCCGACCATGCTAGCTCCAACAGCTGCCATCCCCATGAAAGCGCCGGCTTTGAGCAAATCTCTCCGAGTCATAGAGTTGTCCATTGGTTTCCCCTTTCATTTCGGTTTGTGCGTATCCCCTCGCACAGGTTGAAAGGTATGGAATTGGCGGTGAAAGTGCTACCCATAAAATATGGTAATTTCGATTATCGCCAGGTCAAAAGAAGAATTTAGATACTTGATTAACGAGATGATTGCGATTGAACAAGGTCAATCACTTCTTGTTTTGAATGAACGTTAAGCTTGCGGTAGATGCTTTTCGTATGGCTCTGCACTGTTCCCCTCGCCAAGCACAGTTCCTCGGCGATGCGATTGACGGTGTACCCGCGTGCCACGAGGAGTGCGATGTCTGTCTCGCGCGGCGAAAGAAAGAAGCCACTGGCTAGCCAGGTACGCAGCGCGTCGTCGCTATTCTGCGCCACGGATTGAGTCGGTGAATCAGACGGTACGACGGGGGCTTCTGTATTGACGACCGAAGAAAGATTGCCCTTCTTTCGGGAGCTCTCGTCATCTGCTACCGGCATTTGATCCTTAAACGATGGTAAATGCATCATGGCGAATAGTGCGAGGCACATGCCTGCTGCGGATAGGATGACGATTGATAGCATGCCGAGAATCGCGGCGATGGGTTCCGACGATTCTCTGGGAAATGCGATGGGGAGCAAATAGCGGGACGCGATTGTGGTCAAGGAAGTAATTGCGAGAAACGTCCCCGCTCCTCCAAGCTCTCCCCCTCGCTTCTCGGTCCAAAATGAAAGGAGTGAGATAAATAATGAGAACTGGAAACAAGTGTGGGTGGTTGCTGCGAACGGCATCGCGTTGTCAGTCAGAGCGAGGGCGAGCGAGCTCAAAATGAGGAGCGTTCCTAGGATGATTAAAATGACGCCTTGCTTAATCGGGAACGGCTTATGTAGCATCATAATCCCCGCCATCGCGATGGCAATGAGAAATGAGAAAAGGTACGTTTTCGGCGTTTCCGACGTGGGCATATACCCAGTAGTTGGTGCGAACAGGCAAAGAGACGGCGTGCTCGCGATGAGGCAGAAGCACGTTGCCGTAAGAACGATTATATTGGCGTGAGGGAAAGATTGCTGGTGGGGGATGGCGGCGCGCTCTTTTTCTGGCTGTTTCGCAACGCAGTTTGCAAGCGCGAGAAGCGCAGAGGAGGCAAGTGGAAGCATTGCGAGTGATGCTTTGACTGCGCTGTCGGGAAGGTACTCAATGCTTGCCGAAGCAAAGGAGGCGGCAAAAGAGACTGACGCAATGAAGCTCCAATTTTCGTGGCTGGTAAGAAGATGAGAAAACCACCCGAGGGTGATTGCGGAAAAGCCTATGGCAAATGAGACGATTCCTGCGAGCTGCATGGCAGGGGCGAATGTCGACGTAAGCTGGGATGAGGAGAGAAGGAGTGCGGCTGCTATCGCGCAAGCGAATCCGGCAAGAAGCGAGAAGCTTGGGCGTGCTGATCGTATTGCATAGTGTGGGAATTGGCTGGCTCTTCGCAGCGCGAGAGCCGCGAGTCCTACTATAAGAATATTTGCTATGGCATATGCCTCACGCCCATCAAGCCCAGTGGGGCTGGGGGTAAAGAATAGGTTTTGGAAATAGGGACCACGCAGCATCGGCCAATACAGCATAAGGCCTATTGTCGCAGTAATAGTTTTGCGCACTTTTCCTCCGCCTCCAACTCTGATTGCTAATTGTAGCGCATAGGCGGGAGGTCTCAGTCTCGAACGTGCTTTGTGATGGCAGTGATTATTTGTCGAGAAGCATTCTCTACGAAGAGCTGCTTGAAATCATCACTTCAATCTTCTAATTAAATCGAAGATTTCGAATTGCCGAACAATTGACGGTCGGATATGGCGGGGGCGGAATTGCTGGAACGGAAATAGGCCACCCTCATCGAGTTGGCAATGAACACGATTTGGCCGATGCCAAGAGAGTCTTCCCGATTGGTCGTAGCGGCATGCGCGAGCAGGCCGATGTATGAAGCTGCGATTGCGGCAACGTAATAGGAGCGGAGCTCATCGTTTGGAACCCCCTCGTCGCTCATCATGGCTCCAAGCTCTTCTCGCAGTCGTCTCGCAAGTCTGTCCTTGAAGTAAGGGTCGCCGTTCTCGCTCATAATTGGTTGCAGTAGTTTGCGAAGGCGGATTCCCATCTCGAAGAAATGCCTGATGCTCTCATAGGGTTTTCCGGCAACGCCGCTTGATTGGAGCCCAGTGGTGCTACCGTTCATCAGGGGGCGATAAAGCACGAGTTCTCCTAAGAGGTATTGCTCTAGACGTTCCAGCAGGTCGTAGGTGTCCTCGAAAAAACGATAGAACGTGGTACGAGCTATTGCGCAACGCTCCGACAATTCCTTGACAGTGATGTCGAAGCGGTCCTGTACCTCGATGCGCACGCGGGGCGTGGACTCCCAGCCGTTGCGGATGCCCTTGCAATAGCGGTCGAAGAACATCTTGAGCTCGGGCAGGTATGTGGAGGAGTAGAAATCGGGCCACTCGAACTCGCGGTGCGCGCGCAGCCACTTCTGCTCGCTGGCGATCTTGCGCCAGCCGTTGACAGAACCTCGCAGGTGGAAATGGTTCCAACCGGCTGTCACGTAGGCGGGTACGACCACCTTCGAGAAGTCGGGGATCTTATCGGCCCAGTAGCCGTTCATGAGTTGGTAGCGCTCAGCCATGCCGCCCATGTCGTCGATGCCTTTGAGGCCGCAGGCCCCCGCCGTAGCGAAGTTGGTGAATTGGACGGCCGGGATGCCCCCTTCGCAGAGCGATTCGCGGTACATGTCGCTCATGCCCTCCCACGGGGCGATACACGCGAGGTGCGGCGGCTGCTCGGCAGCGATATGCCACTGGCTGATGGCGAGCGCGGACGAGCCCGCCATGGCCGCCTTCCCGTTGCACCAGGGCTGCTCGGCGCACCATTCGATGAAGTCGTAGCCGTCTTCGGCGTCCTGCTTGCCGAACTGCTCATGGTACCCGCCCGAGTAGCCGATTCCGCGGATGTCCACGTTTGCGACGGCATAGCCGTTGGGCACCCAGAACTCGGGGTCGGCAGCTTCGAATTTCGCCAGGTCGGAAATGGACCCTTTGGGGACGCCCGGGGTGTAGGCCTTGAGCTCGTCGGGACGGTACTCGTTGGGGCGCTTGCCGTAGTTCGACCAGGCGAGGATGACGGGAACCTTGGCCGTCGAGTCGGCGGGGCGGAATATGTCGGCATACAGGATGACCCCGTCGCGCATGGGGACCGCTACGTCCTGGTCGCAGATAATCCCGGGTGCCGCCTCGTAAGTGCGCTGGTTAAAGGGGTAGGGCTTGCGGAGCTTTTTCTCGTCCTCGGGGAGTTTCTCGAACTCCTCGATCGGGGTGGGGACGAGCTCCTTGGCGTAGAGCTTGTCGATAACCTCCCCACCCATCTTGGTTTTCACTGTGAATTGCTCGCGTCCGAATAACATGATTCTTCCTTTCAGGTCGTTTGATGAAATGAGCGGCGGGATTATTCGCCTCTTTCAGTTGAGGGACCTTGCGCGCTTGCGCCCTCGGGGGAGGGGTGCTTGCCATGACGAATTTTCCGATGAGAGCGTCGCATGCCCAGGAAAGCGCGAACGTGACCAGAGTGCCCCAGGTGAAGATGACGAGCATGTCGATTCCGTTCAAGCTCATAGGGGGCAGCAGCTCTCCCGCGATGGGGAATGATGTCTGAAGGCAGCCGAGTGTTTCTGCGAATCCTAGAAACACGCATACCACGGCGTTCAATGGCGTGCGATCGAGCAGACCCTTGTGTACGAACACGATGGCTGCGCAGATGAGAAAGTCGATGATGATGTCGAGGATAACCGGGCCTGCGGGCGACAAGGCTGCAATGGCGCCGATGGCGACAAGACCCCAGGCGAGCCCGCATATAAAGGAAAGCCACATGTTGAGCAGGTACTTGCGGTCTTGTTTCTCCTTCATGAAGAACAGGATGAGCGGCATAAAAGTGAGCCAGAACATTCCCTGGTACTTGTTGAACGGGGCGAAATCCCACATGAGGCCGTCTACCAGGCAGGCGAGGCTGAAAAGGGGTGATTCGGGCGTCCGGCAAGCTCCGGCACCAGGCGCGGCTTCGCTAGCGAGACGAATCGATTCGCTCGATCAGGTCGTTGGCCCATGCCACGGCGTCGTCGGCGGTTGGCAGGACGTCGATCCCGTCTGCCTGCGCGGCGTACAACGAATCCCAGCCTTCGCCCTTTATTATCGTCGGGGGCCATTTCTGCTCCTGGCGGTACGCGAAAAGCCTGACGCACACCGCCCGCACCTCCGCATAGTCGGCAGTTCCGCCCGATACCGCGATTTGCAGGTCTATCAGGTCGTTGGCGCGCTCGCTGCCGGGGCTGCTCGCCGCGTGGAGCTTCTGGGCGATCTGGTGCTCGAGCCTCATGCACGGGACCGGTCCGGGTTCGGGGAAGCCGAGCGCCCTCATCATTGCGGCGGCCTCGGGCGACGAGACCATGTCGGGGTTGTCGGCGTCACCGATCTCGTTGTGGCCGACCTCGAGCGGGAGCGTCATCCACGACTTGCCGTTGTAAGCGATCTTGATCTCGAAGGGGCGCATGACGTACGCGGGCGGAACGCCTTTCGGGGAGGCGGGCTCCCTCGGAACGACGACCCCCGTGAATCCGGACCATCCTATGGCGAGCGCGTCCTCCAACCGCGCGATGTAGTCGTCCAGGGAGGACGCCCTGGCAGTGTCGAGGTCTCGCGAGAAGCGCGTGGCGTCTTTCCCGAAGCGAATCTTCAGGGCGTTCCCGCCCTTCGCCGCCCCGTCGGGCAGCATCTGCCCGACGATCGCGGTTGCGAGCAGCCTCTTGACGCGGCCCGGCTCGTCTCCCGTGCTCGCGCAGAGCCTGTCGATGGCAATGTCGAGGTTGCGTCTGCTGTTTGGCCTCTTGGCTTCCTTCATGGCAGCTCCTTCATCAGGTCCTCGTATTCGCCGGAGGTGACGAGCCCCTCGGCGCGCGCGCGTTTCGCCGCTTCCGCAAGGCGCTCGCCCATAACGGACCCCTCGCACGCCTTGATGGCGTCGGCGACGCGCTGGGAGGGTATGCCTTCGTAGAACGTCGTCGACGCGCCTTTGGGCGCGGGCACGGCCTTTACCCAGTCGGGCAGCTTGCGCCGTACGCGCTTCGGCGTCGCCACGGACACCGAGCGCGGGTCGACGAGGGCGAGCCCGTGCATGGACAGCACGGACTCGCCCCATAGGAAGCTCCCGTCGCCCACGAGCGCCACGGCCTCGGCGAAGGGGTCGAGGGGCGTCGGGACCCAGCGCGCAACCTTGTACACCCCGTGCCCGCGACGGACCAGCTTCCCGTCGGTGCACCATCTTCGCATCTCGCCCGAGGTCACGCCCGCCTCCCGCGCCTGCGAGGCGGTCACGATGCCGTAGCCGTCGGCTGCTATCTCGTATATCTCGTCAAAATGTTTCATGTCAAAAGACTAACACTTTTGTATGCTTTTTGGCATGGGAAGATGATTCTGCGGCCTTTTCCGGCAACGCCCCGTTTGCCGCAGGGCTCGTTCTCGGCATTGTTGCGCATATCGATGCTGGGCAAGATAAAGAAGAGGGATATTTGCGCCCTACTTGACTGAATCGCGGTTCGGGAAATACCGTTCCCTAAGCCTTTGGCATTGTCTTTGCCGCCTTAGGCGAACTCGAAACGAGGCAGACGATGAACCAGGGCGCAGGACCGAGACCAGGGCCTTTTCGACTACCGTTCACCTTCGGGGCTCCAGAGGGCTTTGCTGGGGATTGCGTACAGCGGGACGTTGCGCATCCAGTCCTGCTCGCGAAATCCCGACATGCTGAAGCGCACGGCGCTCACCCAGGGATGCTTCTGCTTGAAGGCCCGTAGGCTCTTCGAGCGCAGGTTCTCCTCGGCCTTCACTTCGATGGCGTACACCTGGTTGTCGCCTTGCGTGAGGAAGTCTATCTCGCCCGACGAGTTCTCGGCGGACCAGTAGTACGGCGTGAACCCGCACTCCGACACCAGCTGCTGGCAGACGTACTGCTCGGTGAGGGCACCCTTGAACTCCTCGAAGATTGCGCTGCCGCCAATGACGGTACTCTTGTCCAGGCGCACCATGGCCCCGAGCAGGCCGACGTCGAGCAGGAATAGCTTGAAGGCGGCGTCGTCCGCGTAAGGGCACAGCGGCAGGCCTGGCTTCGAGATTCTGCGAACCTTCGTGACAAGGCCTGCCTGTTCGAGCCAGGTGATGCCGGATTGATAGTTCCGCGCGCGGGCGCCCTGGGCGATGTAGCCGAAGACGAACTTCTTGTTCTCCCGGCCGAGATGTGACGGAATCGACCTCCACGCCGCGATGGCGTATTCGGCCTCTGTGCGCGACAGGTGCTTGGAGACGTCGCGTTCGTAGTCACTGAGGATCTGGTTCTGAATGGACCTTGCGTCCTCCAGCAACCCTCTCTCCAGAAACGCGGCTGCTGCCTCGGGCATGCCCCCCACGTAGTAGTACTGGCGAAGGAGCGGCGTTATCTTTCCCGCAAACGAGTTGATTATGGCGGGGTCGTTGGAGGCGACGAGCTCGGACATGCCGGCGTTGCCGGTTGCAGCGAGGAATTCCCTGAAGCTCATGGGGTAAAGGTCCAGTGCGTTTACCTTGCCCACGGGATATCCGGTCCCGCTGTGGATCGTTATCCCCAGGAGCGACCCTGCCGCGGCGACAGCGAGCCTCGGGGCCTCCTCGCAGAAGTACTTCAAGGAGGTCAGCGCCTTCGGGCACTCCTGTATCTCGTCGAGGATGACGAGGGTCTCCTGCTCCTTAATGACCTCTCCCGTTTCGAACTGGAAGGCCGAGACGAGCCTCTGTGTGTCATAGCCGAGCTCGAACTGCTCCTGCATAGCCGTGTTTTGGTCCAGGTTAACGATACGCCCCTATTTTCGCATCAAATGGAGAGACGATATGAGTAGAACATTGTGAGCCCCTACTTCATGTCGTCTTCCTAATGAC
>ERZ827108.2046-NODE-2046-length-22957-cov-31.483495_pt1 | contig 22957 bp, 18 predicted proteins | sample MGYA00519921_ERZ827108 | MGnify/ENA primary metagenome ERZ827108 (study PRJEB31778, sample SAMEA3449258) | human gut metagenome | biome: human gut; feature: human-associated habitat; material: faeces | place: United Kingdom | collected 2010/2012 ...
GAAACCGCCTACAAGGCGGCTTCCGCTGACCATCACGTAATTTTTACACGCTTACCGATCAGATGAAGAAAGGGATGCCTGTGTATGCTCATAGGTGTCCCTTTATGTTGAAGAAACGGAAATTTTTGAAAAATAAGCCGTAATTATCGTAATAACGGCATTCTGAACCGTGACTAACTTTGCATCAGTAAAAACAGTTCAAACATGAAAAAATATCTGACCTTTTTATTGATGCTCATAGTCGCAACGACTATGACCTCGTGTGGAAATGATGAGCCGGAAAATCCGGATAAACCGGAAACGGAAAATCCGACAAATCCGGAAACACCCGTAGAACCATCTGAAGACAGCAATATTCTTATTGCCTATTTCAGTTGGGGAGGAACAACGGAGCGAATGGCAAAAATAATCGCTGACCAGACCGGCGGTACACTGTTTGAAATAGAGCCAGTTGTTCCATATCCAACGGAATATACCCCATGTACGGAGGTCGCACTAAGGGAACGTGACTCGGATGCAAGACCCACTATAAAAAATAAGGTTGAAAACTGGGCGGATTATGACATTATATTTATCGGATGCCCGGTTTGGTGGCATACTGCTCCAATGATTATAAATACATTCTCGGAAAGTTATGATTTCAAAGACAAAATCGTTGTTCCATTCTGCACATACGCTTCAACCTACCGGGATGAAACGCTCACTAAAATAATCCAACTCACTCCTGAAGCTCAACACTTAACCGGCGAAGGTCTGACAAGTGGAAGAATAAGCGAACAAACTATTTCTTCTTGGCTGAAAGAGATAAAGGTTGTAAAATGAAATATTAAGAAACGATGAACAGATTTTTTATTGTGCTATTTACGCTGTTAGTGCTGGGATGCGGAACATCTTGCGCCAACGATGAGCCGATGAAAATCGGAGAAACCGGAAATGCCGCCTATTTTGGCGGAAAGAAAGTGCTTGTGGCATATTTTTCGTGGGGTGGCACAACTCAACGCATGGCACAACAGATCCAAGAGATTACCGGGGCGGATATGTTCCGTATTGAGCCTGTCGTGCCATATCCCACCGAATATACCCCCTGCACGGAAGTTGCTTTGGAGGAGAAAAACAACAATGCTCGCCCGGAGATAAAAGGAACAGTTGATAACTGGAATGACTACGATGTTGTATTCATCGGCTGTCCGGTATGGTGGTGGACCACACCCATGATTATCCATACTTTTTGCGAAAGTTATGATTTCAAAGGCAAGACCGTTGTTCCTTTCTGCACTTATGCCGCCACTTATCGTGATGAAACGCTTGCTGAGATTGTCAACAGCACTCCTGACGCTGAGCATCTTACGGGAGAAGGACTGACAAGCGGTCGTATCAATCCCACTACTATCCAGACATGGATAGACCTTATCAATGAGGAATGGAACAATAACAATCCGTCAGGAACAGACAATGCCGTTATGACAGGCAAGGTCAACCTATGGGAAAAGGGTAATATTCCTACCGTGACCCAAAATGTCAACAATTCCGACGGTCCTGATTTCATTCCCAATATGGAAGTGTTTACCATCAATGAGAATATCACGCCAAAAGGAGCAGTCATTATATGCCCCGGCGGAGCCTTTGCTTTCCGAAGCATGCAGAACGAGGGTTATGACATCGCCGATATGCTTGTCCCTATGGGGTATCAGTGTTTTGTTGTAAATTATCGTATCCAGCCATACACCATGCGGGAAAGCGCCACTGACCTTCAACGTGCAATCCGTTATGTTCGCGCCCATGCTGATGAATATCGGATACAGCCTGAAAACATAGCCCTTGTGGGCTTCTCTGCCGGTGGCATACTTAACGGCGAAGTGCTTTTGAACTGGCGTGATCTAAGCAACGGAACGGTGCTTGACAGCTCATATATCCCCGATGAACTTGACAATGTGCCAGTTTCAGCATGTGCCGTTGGGATGATTTATTCTTTCTATGGGCGGTTGAGTGTTTCGATGAACGATGTCGAGACTCTCCGTGCCGCCAATCTTCCACCCGCTTTTTATTGCTGGGGAACACGTGACGGATTTGCCGGACAATTCACACAAAACGCCAATGCCGTTGAACAGGCCGGTTGCCGGGTCGAGCGGAAAATCCTGCAAAACTATCCCCACGGATATGGATCAGGCGGGAATGCCAACGTATGGGGCAATGACTTTGACACCTTCCTGTCATCAATAATGAGTGCCAATTCGGGTATAAATTCCGTGTCGGCTGACTTAAATATTGACAGGGAAACAAGAATGTATGACCTGAACGGTCGGATTGTAAATCCCGATACTGCTGAAAGAGGCATTTACATTGTTATGGATGCCAACGGAAGCCATAAAATATTAAAATGACTTATTTGAAATGGAATACAGATATTTAGGAAATCTAAAAGTATCGGCTATCGGCCTTGGCTGTATGGGTATGAGCCACGGCTACGGCAAACCCGCCGATAAGCGGGATATGTCAAGGCTTCTTGCCGATGCTGTGGATATGGGCTATACTATGTTTGACACCGCCGAGGTATATGGCACGCCCGAAGATCCACACGCCAATGAGGAACTTCTCGGCTCCGCCTTACTCCCTTATCGTGACAATATCGTGATAGCGACAAAATTCGGATTAAGTTTTGACAGGCCAGATAACGATGGACCGCACGCACTTATCCCCGATGCGACTCCGGAAATCATCCGGAAGTCTGTTGAAGGATCGCTGCGCAGACTACGAACTGACCACATAGACCTATATTATCAACATAGGATTGACCCCAAAGTAGAGCCTGAAATAGTGGCCGGAACTATGTCACAACTAATCAATGAGGGCAAGATACTTCATTGGGGCATATCGGAAACCACCGAGGAATACCTACGCCGGGCACATGCCGTATGTCCTGTAACGGCAGTTCAGAACCGCTATTCCATGATGGCACGTTGGCATGGCAATCTCTTCCCGGTGCTTGAGGAACTCGGAGTCGGATTTGTCGCCTTCTCTCCGCTTGCCAACGGATTGCTGACCGAGAACTATGATGCAAGTTCTACATTTGACAAAAAAAGCGACTATCGTGCCTCCATGCCGCAATTCCGTAAGGAGAGTTTTGACAAGAATCGTGGACTTTTTGAGTTTATCCACCGTCTTGCCGATGAAAAGCACGCAACACCTTCACAAATATCTCTGGCATGGATGCTCTGCAAAGAGCCCTGGATTGTACCTATACCCGGCACTCGTCATTTCTGCCGTCTGAAAGAAAATGCCGGAGCTGTTGATGTGCGACTGACGCAGGAAGAAGTCGATATGATTGATGAGGCTCTTGACGGCATGACAATGAGCGAGGTGTTTGGAGGGTCAAAAATATTAACTAAGATAAACTGACATGAAATCAATTATTCGTATAATGGCTGCTGTTGTAGTTGTCGTTTTCTCTGCAACCAATATCAAGGCCGAGGACACATATATAAACGGTATGCCTTACGTCACTCTTAACAACGGACATCAGATGCCACGTTTTGGTATCGGCACATTTAATGTTCCGGGCGACAGTGTCGCCGCCGACGCTGTATTATTTGCTTTGAAGAACGGTTATCGTCATATTGACACTGCCCATGCTTACAGGGTTGAACGTGGCGTTGGCAAAGCTATAAAAGAAAGTGGGGTACTGCGCGGAGAGATTTGGGTTACAAGCAAACTATGGCCGAGCGAATATTCCGATGCGGATGCGGCAATCGATCGTATGTTGGAGCGTCTTGGATTGGAATATGTTGACCTCCTGTATGTTCATCAACCGATGGGAGATTGGCGCGGAGCATGGAGAGCTATGGAAAGGGCGGTCGCTGACGGCAAAGTTAGATCTTTGGGTATCAGTAATTTTGATGCAGCCGACTCCCTGTATAGCGCAGCCCTTGAATGGGCAAAAATCAAACCGGCAGTCATGCAGATAGAATGCCATCCGTATGCGCAAAGGCTGGAATGGGCAAAAAAACTTGATAATGACTCCATTATTCTTGAGGCTTGGTTTCCTCTTGGTGGAGCAATGAGCAATGGGGCATTGTTCAAAGACCCAATGATAGAGGAGATAGCTGCGGCGCATGGTAAAACACCGGCACAAATCATACTTCGCTGGCATATTCAGGAGGGACATTCCGCTATTCCCGGAGCTACCGACCACGGATATATAACCGAGAATATCAATATATTTGACTTTGAACTCACGCCCTTTGAGATGGAACAGTTGAGAAATCTGAACAAGGAACAACGGTTCTTTAATATGGATTATGAGCAGGCTGAACAGTTTATGCTTAACTGGAAGATGGATGACTGATATGAAACCGAAGATAATCTGCCATATAATGAGTAGCGTTGACGGGCGGTTGCTACCGTCACGCTGGACTTCTCCGTTTGACGGCACTCCTGCGTCCGAACTTTTTGGAGAGTATGCCCGGCTCGGCAAAGAATTGAGCACCGACGCATGGATGTTCGGACTTACAACAGCTCAGGAGGGTGTGTTGCCGTATAAATTCGTGGGCAAAAAAACAGAGCATACTATGCCTAAAAAACCTTATATCGACTTGTCGCCCCGAAAATCCACGAGACTGTTCATCGTGTCCGATCCCGAAGGCAAGATATTTTATCATACGCCCTCGGTACGGGGGGACAATATCGTGGCGATTATCGGTGAGAATGTGACTGATGAATATCTGCAACATCTCCAGTCTGCGCATATATCATACGTTTTCGGCGGTGAAGATGGCTACGATATGCTTACCGCTCTTGAAACTTTGGGCAACCTCTTTGACATCAAATCAATATCCCTGCAAGGTGGAGGAGTGATAGACGGTGCCATGCTTGCCGCAGGACTTATTGATGAACTTAGTCTTGTGTTGTATCCCGGAATTGACGGAAAAGCTGGCATACCCTCTGTATTTGAATATATTGGCAACGCTGATTTACCGGCACAGGGGCAATCTCTCGAATTGGAGTCGGTCGATAAATGTTCACACGGGATAGTCAGGTTACGCTACATAATTCACAAAAATCAGAGTGTATGAACAGGTGGCTTATGATTATTTCGGTATCTGTTGCACTTTTGTCGGTAATCGCGGGATGCAGTTCAACACAGCCCGAAGATGATTTGTTTGTTTCACAGCAGCCGGAGAATATACCCGGTGAAAATGATAACAGCAATAAGACAGATATGAATGATTACGGACATCTGACAACAGCCAATACCATAGGTGATGTGATAAATCACCCGGCTTTTGGCGTATTTGGAAAATATATCTTGCCTTTGGAATGGCGATATGACTCCGACATGCGGTTGAGCAGTATTCCTTCTCTATTGCCTTATCATAATTATGTTGATGCAGAAAGAGCTGTCGGATATATAAACCAGATGATAGATTCCGTAAACGCCGGGAAGAAGATATATTATGACCTCAACCGGAAAGATGCGGGACTGTTCTTCTTTCGTGGAAAACCCGGTGCACCCTTTGCCGTGTTCTGCCCCGGCGGTGGATTTTCCTATGTCGGTTCAATCCATGAGGGCTTTCCCCTCGCTTTGGAAGCCAGTAAGAATGGTTATAATGCTTTTGTAATCCAATACAGCGTTGCCAACGGTGCGCAAGGCGCAGTCGAAGATCTATCTGCCGGAATAGACTATATAATGTCCCATTCAGATGAATTGCAGGTAAGCAAAGATAACTACTCCGTATGGGGAGGCTCTGCGGGTGCGAGGATGGCTGCATATATCGGTTCATATACACCTGCCGGATTTGGAGGTGTCACTACGCAACGCCCAGCAACCGTAGTCATGGGATATACCGGACATTCTGAATATACACGCAACGACCCCCCGACATACGTTGTTATCGGAGAGAATGATGGCATAGCGAGTCCGACTACAATGCGTCGTCGTGTGGAGGCTTTGCAGGCTCTCAGCATTGATGCCGAATTTCATCTTTTCCCAAATCTACGGCATGGCTTCGGACTTGGCATTGGCACAAGCGCCGAAGGCTGGATGAACGGGGCAATCAGGTTCTGGGAGAAACACATGGATCATACGGCCGGAATTGAAGATGTAAGAATATGACAAATAAAATAACAATTTTGCTCACAGTGGCGGTTGCCTCTATGGGCATTCAAGCAAAAGAGATAACAAAAATGAGTACAGTCAAAGCATTTGAGGAGGTAGCTGTCGAAGATATCCTCAGCTACAAGGGCAATCCCTATGGATTGGTGTATAACAACGCCATAATCAGCAATGAGCCGGGCAAGGTAAATATCCACCCTATAAGTTATGAGCTGAACGGCCTGAAAATCCGTGCCAACGTATATACCCCTGCCGACTACTCTCCCGAAAAGAGTTATCCGGCTCTCGTAGTGGCACATCCTAACGGAGGCACAAAAGAACAGGTCGCCGGAAACTATGCGCAGATAATGGCCGGCAAAGGTTATATTACTCTTGCCTTTGATGCCGCCTATCAGGGCGCGAGCGAGGGTGAGCCGCGAAGCACCGACCGTCCGGCAAACCGTGTGGAGGACATACACCGTGCCGCCGACATTCTGGCTCAATACCCCGGTGTAGATGCCAACCGCATGGGTATTCTCGGAATCTGTGGTGGCGGTGGTTACACAGTCAAGGCGGCACAGACCGACAAGCGTTTTAAGGCTGTCGCCACTTTGAGTATGTTCAATTCAGGTCTTGTGCGTCGAAACGGATTTCTTGACACCCAGATCGGTCAGATACAGGAGCGTCTTGCCGATGCCTGTGCAGCCCGTCAGCGCGAAGCCGAGGGCGGCGAGATAGAATATCTTGGCGACATGAGCCAAGTAACGCCCGAACAGGCAGCGAAACTTCCGTTTGACCTCTATCGTGAGGGCTATGACTATTATATTGTCAACTATGCCCATCCAAATTCCACATTCCGATACACAAAGAGTAGCCTAATTGACCTTATGGACTGGGATGCCTCGGAGGGTATGCAGCTTATCAACGTGCCACTGTTGATGATTGCCGGTAAAAATGCCGACACACTCTATATGTCGGAACAATGCCTTAGCAAAGCTGTCGGAACAAACAACAAGGAATTGTTCCTTATTCCCGGCGCAACACATATTCAGACATATTATGTGCCTGAATATGTTACCCAAGTCACTGACAAATTGACCGACTTTTTCGGTAAAAATCTCTAATCTCATGATAAGACCCTTTGTAATAGCAGCCATAAGCCTCGTCTTCGGGGCTATGGCTTCTTCTGCGCAAAGCAATGACAGTATTCCGGTGAAAGCTTTTGCCGCCTTTGATGAGAGTGGCGAATTTCATCCTTACTCTTTCAATCGGCGTCCGGTAGGAGCTAACGACATACAGATTGAAATAATGTATGCCGGAATCTGTCATAGTGACCTTCATAACGTGTATGCCGACTGGGGCAAACAGGAGTATCCGATGGTGCCGGGGCATGAGATAGCCGGAAAAGTAGTGAAAATCGGTAAGAATGTTACTAAATTCAAAGTAGGAGATTATGCCGGAATAGGTTGTTTGGTAAATTCTTGCCATGAGTGTGATGAATGTAAGGCCGGGCATGAAAATTATTGTCCCAAAAGGGTTTCCACCTATCATGGCATAGACCGCTATAACAATGACGAGCCAACGCAGGGAGGCTATTCCAATAATTATGTAGTGGCAGAGGATTTCGCAATTAAAATACCTGATACAGCAAGACTTGACAGAGTCGCACCGCTTCTGTGTGCCGGTATAACCACATATTCTCCAATAAAATTCGCAGGGATAAAAAAAGGCGACAAAGTGGCAGTTGCCGGATTCGGCGGACTCGGACACATGGCTGTAAAGTATCTCAAACAATTGGGAGCTGATGTGTCAGTATTCGACATTACCGATGATAAAATGTCAAATGCCGAAGAAATGGGTGTAACTAACTATTATAATGTTACAAAACCGGAGGAGCTTTCAGGCCATGAGAATACTTTTGATTTTATCATCAGTACCATTCCTGCCAATTACGATCCTATGTCTTACATGAAGATGTTGAAATATGGCGGTAAAATGTGTATTGTTGGTTTGCCTGCCACAAAAGATACACCGCAAATTCCGCTGTCCGCATTTGTTCGTACTCCGAACCGTATGCTGTTTGGCTCCGTGATAGGCGGAATACCCGAAACACAGGAGATGCTTGATTATTCTGTGGCTAATGAAATTTATCCCGATGTTGAGATTATCCCTGCGGATGCCCAAGCTATCACAGAAGCCTATTCAAAGGTAAAAGACGGTAAGGTGAAATTCAGATATGTAATTGATATGACGACACTCAAATGAAAGGATTAACAATATTGACATTTTTAATTATGGGCATGACTGCAAGTGCCTCCGAGCCGATATTGATTGAACGGCAGGGGCAGTTTCCGGTTGGCGGAACGACAATAAATCGTCCGGGAGAATTTGACCCTGACAAGTTTGTAGGTTGGACTAATCCCGACCAGTCGGGCCAGACATATCGGTGTGACCATGCTTTTGCCCGCTACCAAATTCCACTAAATGCAAAGTCTTTGCCGCTTGTTTTTGTTCATGGTTTTGGCAGTGACGGAGTATGCTGGGAAACGACACCCGACGGGCGTGACGGATTTTCAACTCTGCTTTTGCGCAAAGGTTATCCGACATACGTCCTTGATTTGCCGGGGCGAGGTCATGCCTCCCGAACAAGCAATGATGTGACTGTCACACCTGTCGCTGATGAAGAATTTTGGTTTGACATCTGGCGAATGGGATTATGGCCCGAATGGAATGATGGAATACAATTTCCGAAAGACTCTTTGAGCGTTTCCAATTTCTTTCGCCAGATGGTACCGGATTTGAGTAACCATCAGCTTGATGTTACTGCTCTTGACGCAATGGCTGAAAAGATTGGCAATCATATACTCGTCACCCATTCAGCAGGTGGTTTTCCGGGCTGGATGGCGGCGATGCACAATCCGCAGGTCAAAGGAGTTGTGGCACTTGAGCCGGGCGGATTTGTTTTCCCGGAAGGAGAAGTTCCTGAACCGTTGCCCGGACTTACAGGCGGTCTTGCTGGATTTGCCGTTTCCCCTTCAGATTTCTCACACCTCACTGAGAAACCTATTGTCATCTATTTTGGCGATTATATTCCTGAGGAAAACGCGACAACCCTCGGCGGGAGCAACTGGGAGGTAAGGCTGAAGATGGCGAAAGAGTTTGTCAATGCCGTAAACCGACACGGAGGCAACGCCACACTTGTCGAACTCCCCAAAATCGGGATAACCGGCAACTCGCATTTTATGATGCAGGAACTCAACAATGATGTTATAGCAGACCATGTGTATTCATGGCTTGTCAAAAACGGATTAGCAAACCAATAAATCATTAAAAATGAATATTCTGAACAAACTACTCACAATGGCGGCTGTTATCTTTATGTCATGCAGCTGTACCGCACAGACACAAACCAAATCAAATGATAATATGAACGCAGTAATCGTATATTTCACTCACTCAGGCAACACCGAACTTGCAGCAAAGCAGGTAGCCGAAGCAACAGGAGCCAAGATGATAAGACTTTTTCCTAAGCAACCCTATTCATCTGAAGATGTCGATTGGGTAAACGAACAGTCGCGTTGCACACAGGAACACCTCAACCAGTCGCTCCGTCCGGCTATAAAGCCTGTTGATATTGACTTTGCAAAAGTTGACACCGTGTTTGTCGGCTTTCCTATCTGGTGGCATGAAGAACCTGCGGTTATCCGCACGTTCCTCGACAACTATGGTGAACAACTCAGAGGCAAAGTGATATACCCGTTCTGCACATCCTACGAAAGTCCGATGTCAGAGGCGGATGCCACACTAAAAAAGGGCTATCCCTCGTTAAACATCAAGACGGGACTTCGCTTGCCCGCCAAGCAGGGAGAAATTAAAAAATGGATCAATCAATGAATACAGTCAAATTAAATAATGGCGTCGAGATGCCGATAATCGGCTACGGCGTATATCAGGTATCGCCTGATGAGTGTGAGCGTTGTGTCAGCGACGCACTTAGCGTAGGCTACCGAATGATAGACACTGCACAGGCTTACCATAATGAAGAAGGTGTTGGTGCAGCCGTGAAGAAAAGCGGTATCTCGCGTGAGGATTTGTTTCTCGTTTCAAAAGTCTGGATTTCCAACTATGGCTATGAGAAAGCGAAAGCCTCCATTGATGAAAGCCTGCGCAAACTCGGCACGGACTACATCGACCTTATGCTGCTCCATCAGCCTTTCTGCGACCGTTATGGTGCATATCGCGCATTAGAGGATGCCTACAAGGAGGGTAAACTCCGTGCTATCGGTGTGAGCAATTTCTATCCCGACCACTTCATAGACCTCGCAAGCAACGTAGAGATTGTACCCGCTGTAAATCAGGTGGAAACCCATGTATTCGACCAACAGATTGAAGCCCAGAAGTACATGAAAGAGTTTGGCACACACATGATGGCGTGGGCTCCTCTCGCTGAAGGTCGCAACAATTTCTTCACAAATCCCATGCTTGAAGAAATTGGTAAGAAATATGGCAAGAGCGTGGCACAGGTAGCCCTGCGCTGGCTGACACAACGTGAGGTAATTATTATCCCCAAGTCAGTACACATAGAGCGTATGCGCCAAAACCTTGATATATTCGATTTCACACTTTCCGATGAGGATATGGCGGCTATCGCAACACTTGACACAGCCCAAAGCCTTTTCTTCGACCATCACGCCCCCGAAGTAGTAAAAATGTTCATGGGCTGGCGTTAACCAAATAAAAACTATAAGTAAACCCCGACATCTTTTTGAAGGTGTCGGGGTTTACTTTATAATCGAGGGAATGAATAATTGCTTCGTGAAACATATACTTTTTGAGGCTCAGCAACCATTGACGTTTTATCCTCCTGTTCCTTTGAAGATTGAGGAGGCGTGATATTGGCGGGTTGCTGTTGTGGAGCGGTTGGCTTGATTTCCTCGCCGTCGGCGGTGTCATCGTGTTTCGGGGCAAGGTCGGCGGTAATTTTGCAGTCAAGGGCTGCAAGTTCGGATTTGAGGGCTTTTAGTTCTTCTTCCTTGCCCCACGGTTTGGCAATGATGGCTTCCAACTGCGGCACGTCCTTACGTAGCTTGTCTGTACGTTCCTCATATTGGCGTATGATTTCGGGGAGGCGTTCAAGGGCGTTGACGAAGTTCATACAGGCGGCTTTAGTGTCGCTCATGGCGATGATACCGTTGTTATAACTATACTTGCATCCTCCCTCCACGACAAAGCGGTTTTGTATCGACTCCTCCCCGTCTGCCAGCGTTTTCTTCGATATTATGCTGACCGGGAAGCCATAGACCTCACCGACACGAAGATACTCGCCATGCGTGTTCGTGCGCTGTGCCAGCCCTTGCAGGTGGACACCCATGTTCTGAATGTCCGACAGTTTGCAACCGTCAAGCGTCAGGCCCGGCAGAGGATTTCCATCCTTGTCACGTTGGACAACCGATTGGAATTTCTCCAAATCCGATTTCATCCTCTCCATCATTATCTCGTTCGTGGAGATGTCACCGGTTATGGTACGCAGTTTGCTCTCGCTGTCAGCCTTACCCTTGCCGTGAGCCTTGCGGCTGCTTTCAAGAGCGGCTATCTTCTTTTCAAGTTTCGCCTTTTCAAGAAGGTCGGTGTTGCCGGATAGAATCGCCATGTATTCCGAGAAGTTCATGCCGTTTTTCTCATCCATAGAGTCTTCATCAATTGTTCTGGCCCCGAGAGCGCCACTTTTCAACTGCGAGATGAAGGTCTGTTTGCAATGGAGGAGGTTGAACTTGTAGGAGTCCAGCGACTTCTCGACAGCATATATGATTACATCCACCTTATTGTCGTTGTAAAGTTTCGCAACCTCGTTGCCCTTGCGGACGGCACGGCCCTCACGTTGCTCCAAGTCGCTGGGACGCCAAGGCGTGTCAAGTTCATGGACGCAAACAGCTCTGCGTTGGGCATTTACACCCGTGCCCAACATTGATGTAGAGCCGAACAAAACCCTGACGGCACCCTCGTTCATCGCCTCGATGACCGCTTTTCTCGCCTTCTCGGTCTTACATTCCTGAATGAAACGTATCTCATGCGCCGGTATGCCGTAGTCCTCAATCAGTTTTCGTTTGATTTCGGAATACACCGACCACTCGCCCGGCTTGTAAGTTCCCAAGTCACTGAAAACAAACTGTGTGCCTTTCTGTGCGTCAAACCTGTGATAGTATTCGGCAATCATCTTGGCACAATGGGAGGCTTTGTTGTCCGGGTCATCCTCATATCCGGCACTTATCATGCGCATGTCAAGGGCCATCTTGCGGGCATAGTCAGTGGCTATGAGCATCTTCGCCTTTTCCTCGGTCTCGGACAGCGGGGCGCGTCCCAAAATAGTGGCATCCCCGGTCTTTGCGAACTCCATCAGTTTCTGTATGAAAGCCTCCTGATCCGGCGTGGGCGGGATATGGTGCAGTATCTCACGTTTTTCCGGCCGGTCAACGCCGACATCCTCCGCCGTGCGGTAATCCGTTATCTCATTGTAGAATGCCGCCAGTTCCGGCACCTTTATGAAATAACGGAAACGCTCCTTCTGGACTATGCTGTTTGTGACATTGAACTCGAAGTCGGTTGTCTTCTTGGCGAAGATTGCCGCCCATGCGTCGAAACACCGGATGTCCTGCCTTTCAAGTTCTTTCGGGCGTAGATACTTGAACAGCAGATACAGTTCCGTCAGAGAATTTGAGATTGTGGTACCCGACAGGAACGTGGCACCCAAATCCCTGCCCGTGCGCTCCTGAATAGTGCGTATGGCGAAGAGAAGGTTGAGGGCACGTTGGCTCCCCTCGGCATTGCCGAGTCCGGCGACACGGTTGTGCCGGGTGTTGAACATCAGATTCTTGAACTGGTGAGACTCATCGACAAAAATATGGTCAATGCCCATCTGCCTGAAATCCACCACGTCATCCGTGCGGTGTTCAATCTGGTAACGGATCTTTTCAAGTTTTGCCTCAAGGTTGAACTTGCGGGTCTCCAATCCTTTGAGCATACCACGGGATATGTCCTTGCCCTGCTGTTTGAGGACATCGAGATTTTCCTCCACTGTGTCAAGCTCCGTCTGCAATATCCGTTCCTGCAACTCCGGTGACTGCGGTATCTTTCCGAACTGGTCGTGGCTCATTATAACGCAGTCATAGTCGTTGTTCCGTATATTGTTGAAGAATTTCACACGGTTCTCCGCCTTGAAACTCTTTTCATCGGCGAAAAGTATTCTGGCATTGGTATATGCCGTCTGATAGGTGATGGCGATTTCGGCAACATTGGCTTTCAACCCGATAATCATCGGCTTATGCACCATGCCCAGACGCTTCATCTCATGCGCTGCCATGCACATTATAAGCGTCTTGCCCGTGCCAACCTGATGGTCGGCTATGCCACCCCCGTTCTGCTTTATCATCCATACACAATCCTTCTGCGACTGATACACAGAGTGTATGCCATAGCGGTCTCCCAACATTTTCAGATTCAAATCCGGGAAAGTCTGGTGACTTCCGTCATACTTGGGTCTGACAAAACAGTTGAACTTGCGGTTATACAGGTCAACAAGCCTCTCCTTGAACTCCGGCGATTGAGCCTCCAGCCAGTCGGTGAATCCGTTGCGTATCTCGTCAATCTTGGAGTTGGCGAGCTGTATCGCCTCGGCATCCGGCACCTTGATGTCGTTGCCGTTCTCATCCTTGCCGATGCTTTTCTTTATCTCCGGCACGGTGTTGTGCAGGGCGTGTTTCAACAGATTCATACCGTCGTATGTGCGGTAGTAGCCACGGACGCAGAACTCCTCCCATATCTTCATGTTGCCGCGCCGGTTTGTGACCGAATACTCGTCAAGCGAGGGTGAGTAGGCAATCTTCACATCGGTCTCATAGAGATGGCTCATATATGCCGAATATATCCCTGTCGGTATCCACCGCTCCCCGAAGTTGAAGTCAAGCTCATCGAAAGTGATCCTTCTCGGTGTGGCATCCTCCAACGCTTTCAGCGACTCCTGCGCCATAGCGATATAAGGCTCCATGCCGTCATATCCGGGGAAGTCCTTGATTCTCTCCTCCTCACGGTCTATCCATGCCTTGACCTGTTCGGCCTTGCTCACCACGTTGCCGGCCACAAACTTGTCGGAAATCTCATATCCCGACACAAGGGGGTTGTAATAGATATGCCCTTTGAGGTTCTCTACAAGGGCATCCCCATCCATATCCACCAAAGACGACATATATTCCAGATTGACATTGCCGTATTTGTTGAGTGAGGCGGATAACGCCTCCATAGGGGTGTCAACCGATGTCACCTCGTCAACGGCGAAGGCGACGGGATGGTCGAATATGTCGGCCTTTACGAACAGCCCTGCTTCAGCACGTTCAAGGGCAAGCGAGTCCATGCCGTTGGCATCCATCATTATGAACTTGGCGTTTGCCTTCTCGTTGAGGTGTCCGTACTTGTCCACAAACTCGTCGTAATACTGATTGAGGTGTTCACGCAGGTCAGCGGAAGCCTCATGCGTTTCCGCCTCGTAGTTGTATAGCTGCTGATATGTTTCCGAAATAGTGACATAGAGCATGGCACGTTTCTCCTGCTCCGGTTTGAGAGCCAACGGTGTAAATGTCGCCCCACGCTTTGTCACCTCCGAGAGAAAACCCACCTGACCGTCGGCCACGACCATAGAGCCGTTCTTGTGGAAGAACCGCAAGTCCTCCGGGAAGGGACGGGGCGACATATCCTTTTCCAACGGTATTGCCGTAACTTTTGCAGGACGGTTGACAGCCCTGCCGGGAATGAAATCTCCCTCGGTTTTCTCGATATACGTCTCGCCGGGAGAGATACCCTCGGCCTTTGCCGCCTCATCAGACATTTTTTCGGCTTCAAGTCTGGCGCGTTCCTCCAACTGACGGTGGGCGATAGACATCATCGCCTCATAGAATCCGTTGATGGGAGGGTTGTCATCCCAGTTCAGTGAGCCGTAAAATTCCAGTTCCTTGTCAGACAAAGGACGGAATTTCGCATTTTCAGGGAGTTTTGCCTCGGTTTTAGGTTTCGCCGGGGTCTTTACCTCGGCATTTCCCGCTTTCTCGGTCTTGTGGACAGCAGTTTGTCTGCGGTTGGGTTTGCCGACCGGTTCCAGCTCACCGAAAAGATTATAGGCGAACAGCCGTGGGTCGGGATTGTCGCTGTAATCCGGCGCATCAGATGTGTCTATCTCTTTCGGAGTATCAACCTTTGGCGGTTCCGGCTTGGGTTTCGTTTCCGGCTTTGGCACCGTAGCCGGTTCAATCTTCTCCTCAACTTCCTGTCTGGAAACCTTCATTTTAGGGTCTTCCAACTGTTCACAGACAGCCACACGTCTGCCGGCCCTTACGAGCTTGGGCAGATAGGTGTCGAGGGCATGATGCGGAAAGCCGGACAGTTCAATCCGGTTGTTTCTGCCGTTGGCACGGGTCGTCAGGGTTATGCCGAGAATTTCCGACGCCTCCCTCGCGTCATCGCCGAACATCTCATAGAAATCACCCACACGGAATATCAGTATCGCATCGGGATGTTTCTTTTTCATCTCCTGATACTGCTTCAGAAGCGGTGTCTCATTCGATATTGACTTCTGCCGTACAACCTTTTCTTCATGCTTTTCGTCAGGGGTGTCAGGCGGTGTCGGGGAATTCGGAGGTGTCAGTTTCGGTGAGTAGCCGTTATAGAGGTCAAGGTCAAGAGTATGGTAAAATGCCAAGTCAAGTGCCTTGCGCATATCTCTGGCAATGCCGTCTATTCCCTCCTTGTGGGTATAGACGATTGCCGGTTTGCCATACTGGTCTGTGCCGACCTTTGCGTCGGTGCATATCACATTCCGTGGAAACGCCTCGAAGAACTTGTTGTTGGAAACATTCGTGCCCTTGTCAACAATCGACTGGATGAAAAATTCCTCGTCTGCTGACAGCGACTTTTTGCCCTCATGCTTCTGGAGTATGATGAGATCACTGCCAACGTCTGTACCTGCATTGTCAGAGAAGGTGTTGTTGGGTAATCTTAATGCCGCCACCAGATTGGCACGACGCATCATCTCTATCCGTATGAACGGAGAGGCGCCGTTTGCCACACCCCGCGACGTTATGAAGGCGACAATGCCGCCCTCACGCACCGAGTCAAGGGCTTTGAGAAAGAAATAATTATGTATAGCCTTTGATGCCTGGCGGTAGGCAATATCCTTACTTGTGGCATATTTCGGGTCTGGGACGGCAAAATTGCCGAAAGGAATGTTTGAGGCTGCAATATCGAAATAGCCGTTGAAATCCGGCTCTATCTTTTCAAACCCCTCGACCCTCACGGTTGTGGACGGGTGTAACGCCGAAAGGATTTTGCCTGTGAGCAAATCCTTCTCAAATGACATCATTTCCATTCCGGCATTGGTAGCCATGAACGTGTCGATGAACGCTCCCTGTCCCGCACTCGGTTCAAGGAAACGCTTGGCGACAACTCCGGCATCCTGCAACGACTCGGCAATCCCATCTATGATTGGTTGCGGGGTGTAGAAAGCGGTCAGCACGGATGCTTTGAGCGAATCCATATACGCCTTGAACTCGCGGTCGTCTTTCGAGTAATCGTGGATGAGGCGGCGTAATTCCACCGTGGGCGCGAACAGGTCTATGTCGGATTTAGCCCACTGCGCCACGTCGCCTATGTCGTCGGCGGGATTGAGGATACATTTCAGACCGCCGAAGCCGGAGTATCTTCTCAACACCTGACATTCCTGAACATCGGGACCTCTGCGCTCGACACCGAGTTTGAACGCCAGCCGAATGGCCTCGGTGTTGTCGCGCATGGTCTGGAGACGGTTATAGCCCATAGCCGTCGAGTATTTCGGTGATTGTACCCAGTAACTCGATCAGCATCGGCTGATGTGTCTCACGGCTCAAAAAATCGCCGTTGACATCGTGGCGGTCGAGTATCTCCCTGATGGACGGCAGTCCGAGAAGATGCTCCGCGAAGTCCGGCCAGTATTCTTCGGGCAGGCGCATACCGACGGATGAGTTTTCCTCCACCACATTATATACGATGTCATATCGTGACACATACAGCCCGTCAAGGAGTGTCCGCATCGCCAGTTCTCTGGCAACCGACACCGACCGTCCTTCGAGGCGCAGCGTCACAAAGGTGTCGTATGCGTCATTGGCACGGGCATCTATGAACTTTCGGTTGTTTCTCTGGGGGAAATGGTGGTCACGCAGGTGACCTTGGAGATAGACACGGAAATAGTCTGCCTCCGGCAATTCATTGTTATGTTTCATTTGGGGGATTCGGATATAGTGGTTGACCGGTGCTTTCTGTCTGTAAGTGTGTGCGGGTGTGTATGTCGGCAAAAAGGACACCGGGTATCCCTCCCGATGTCCAACCACTAAATCCGCGTCAAAAATGAAACAAAAAACATAATGACGTCGAATTGAGTGCAAAGATAATAAATTATCCTGACACGGGAGGGATGTTAAGTGTATTTAGCGTGAATGTCAAGCGTTTTTAACTCCTGTCTGGGTTTTGCGTGGTTTACGGGAGTTGCGGCGGGATTTATTCTTTCCATTCGGCTTGCGCCCGTTTGCCGGAGCTGTCGGCTCGAAAGCGTCTATCACACGCTTGACGATGAGGTTGTAGAGTTTTTCCTCGTCACGGTCAAGGTCTGTCGGGTGCAGTCCGGTGGTGACTATGCCGAAGCCGTTGCAGAGGTTCTCGCCGTGGCGGAAGTTGTGACGTTTGGACGGCGCAGCCCCATTTACGGAGCGGCCCCACTTGCTGTTGTATCGGAGTGTCTTCATGTTGCCTTTCATCAGCTTCCACACGCCGCCGGGGACGGTGTTCTGCATGACCATCGGATAGGAGATAAGTTTTTTGGCATAGAGGATGTATGCCGTCTTAGTGGTCTTTTCGTGATCGAAACCAAGTTCAACCGCCGAATGTATGAGCAACGCCGGGAGGTTGAACAGCGGAAACTCGTCGGCTATGATGCCGACACAGTTGTCACATATTGCGGTTTCTCCCTCGACAGGAGCCGGGACTCCTGCCGCCTCCGCGCCCTTTGCAGCCTCGGTCACGGAGATTTCTTCCACAATGGGAGAGCCTTGAAGTTCAGTATCAGCCTCAATAAGCTTTACAAGGTGGTTGTAGATCGATTCCGAGAGCCATTTCTCATACTCCTTGCGGTTCTGCGGCCCGTGGTTGACGGCATGGACAATAGCCTTCTTCGTGAGTATGGGCATCCATCCGCGCCGCACGTCAACGGGGCTGGCGATGAAGTAGTAGAGGCTCAGGAAGTCGAGGTCTCCCGACAGGTCGGGGCGCATGGCGTTGACGACGGTACGGCTCATCTTCCACAGCGCCTTGATTGTTGCGAGTTGTCTCTTATCCTGCTCCGTTTTCTTGTAGCCCACGAGGTTGTCATAGTCGCGCATGGCGAACTTGAAGTTGTGGGCATACACCAGCCGGCAGTCCATTGTGGTTGACAGAACGAAACTTTCCGTCGGCGAGAAGGCCGCCTCGATGATTGCTCCGCCTGTCCATGTCACGGCATAGCCGTTGCCGAGGTAGTAGCCCTCGTGTTTCTCGTTTGCGCCTATCGCCTTTGCGATGGTGTCGGCGGTAATCTGGTGGTCTGTCACCACGGTTATGAGATTTTTCTGTTTCATTTTTACGATTTTTAATTTGGTGGATATTTTCGGAGATAGTGGTCTTGATGAAATGGCACCGGAGATTCCGGACTCTCGCGGATGCCGTTTCAATCATTGTCAGGAACAACCCATATTACATCTTCGGGCCTTTGGGCTTGCGCTGCTGTCTCTGCTGTTCCTCGTTCTTCGGGGCGGTCTGATATTTCTGGAGCGGCTCGGCCACCTTGCTGGTTGCCTCGTTGGTCTTTCCGTCATTGTTGACCGCAGCCTGTACCTTGCTTTCCTCGGCAACCTTGACACGCGGGTCGTTGAGGGAGGTGTTGGGACGCTGCTTTTCGGGATTGAACCACAGATAGACAGTGCAGGGCTGGCCCTTCTCATCGACGCGGTTGGTAAGCTCCGCCACACGGCCCTCGACATAGTCGCTTTTCTGCTGTTCCGTCAGCGGGATGCCGGCCCATTTTCCGAGAGGCTTTATCTTGCCCTCCTTCGTGAGCCATGAAGACTGCTGCTGCCCGGTCTGCTGGCTGTTCTGCTGATTCTGGGACTGCTCCTGCTTCCTGACAGCCCCCGGCACGAACTCCACTCCCTTGCGGTCGGCGCTTATCTGGAGCACCACGGTGTAGGTCTTGCCGTTCTTGTCGGTGATCTGTTTGGGCGGGAGAGCCTTGCCGGTTTTCAGCTCGTTGATTTCAGCCATCGTCAGTTGAGTCTGACCCACGGTGTCCTTGACGTACACCGATTTCTGGGGAACCGACACGATTTCGTTGGTATATCGGTCGATGCTGACGAAAGACGGCACTTTCTCACCCGTCTTGGGGTCGGTCAGCTCAACCACTTTGCCGAGGTTGCCGGTGTCACGCATGGCGGCTTTGTCCTCTTTAGTGAACTGGTAGCCCTTGTACTCCTGATCGAGTCTCGGCTCCTTGTGGATGAAATGGGGGACCACCTTGACATTGCCGCTGTCGTCGGCACGGAAGGATATGCGGGCGTCGATGGGGAATTTCTCGCCACCGAATGTGGGGGTGACGGTGATGACCTGCGACTTGCGGTTGTAGAGCAACTCGCGGAGGTCTCCCGATTTTTCAAGCTGCTCACGGTCAATGCCCCATTTCTCTTTCAGCGCCGGCCAGTCAATTTTGCTCTCGTCAATGGCGGTGTGCTTCACCTCCTTGTCTGGGACTTGGGCATTGTCCGTAGTTGCCGCCTGCCCGTTATCATCAGATAAGGTCTGGTCCTTTGTCTCAGTGACAATCTGGGCTGGAAAAGCCACATCCACCTTGTTGTTCTTCAGCATGTCGGCGTTTTTCTCCGGGTCTTGTGCCAGATCTCCGATAACCTTGCCTACTGTGTCGTAGCGGTCAGCCGGGACACGGAAGAATCCGAAAGTCGAGGGGTTCTTGCACTGGCGGACGAAGTTCGACATGAACGCCTCCAGCGGGTTCTCGCCCTTGGTGAATTTAACGAGGTCTGAGAGTTTCGCCGACTTTACGTCGGTCATCTTCGGTGTGCCGTCCCCGTTGAGTCCGGTCACCGCGCCTACCTGCCCGGTCTCGTTGTTGCGGGCGATAAGCACTTCTGCATTTTCCAGATTTTGGTCTTTTGCCATAAATTAAAAGTGTTTTGGGTTAAAAACTTGTGCCACCGAAATGGCACGGGATTATTAGTGTGACAGTGTGTTGTGTGTATGTCTGTTAATCTTCTCGTGATGCGAACACCTCGGCGACATCGGCGATACGGTATGTGATCTTACAGTTCTTCCCGGTGCCGTGTTTCGTGAAAGGGATTATCCCTTTCTTTCTCATGGTGCATAGAGTTCTTGATGAGACGCCGTATTGCTCACATACCTCCCGGCTTGTCATGGTCTGTTTTTCGGGATCGAGTACGGAGAAGCCTTGCAGGAGCTTGATGAATTTCTTTCCGAAACCGTCAAGCCTTTCATCTAATCTCGATTCCATCTCCTGTATCATGCGGCAGATGGTCTTGAATTCCGGAGAGGTAATCATACTCTTGGGACTTTTTTGTTGGACTTCTTGATTTCCTCCAGCACCGCCTCGCTCCATTTGAGTTGGAGGCGGCTTATCGCTTTGAGTATCGGCACGAGGTGGTAGTAAACCTCACGACCCCGCTCCTCCCATGTCAGCCTGTAACTGCGGCGTACACGCTGGAGCTGTCGGGTTGACATGCGGAGCAGCTTTGCCGCCACCGAGTTGGGAATGGGAGGTATGGAGGTAATCTCGTCTTTTTCCTCCTTCATGTCCTTTTTCTTCTTCTCTTCTTTTGTCAGCAGCTCCAGCACAAGCATCAGGGTCTCCTCGATAGTGACAGAGCGCCGGTAGAGCATTTCGAGTGTAATAGTCTGTTCCATTATATTTCGGATTTAGTGTTTACGCCGACAAAGTTCGGGATAAGGCGTAAGGTTACTTGGGAACTTCCCAAGGACGTTCCCATAAGTTTTAACTTTCGTTAAGATTAGGAGGTAAAGACAAAGTGCCGGCTGTTGGTATTCAGCCGACACTTTATCAGGTGGTTGGCGGAATATCAACTAAAAGTCGAGACCTCCGAGATTTTTTGCGAGGTTCTCCATGTCGCGTGAGATTTTCTCATTGGTGATTCGGGCGTAGATTTGCGTAGTCTGAATGTTGGTATGCCCCAGCATCTTGCTGACTGACTCGATAGGCACACCCTTTCCGAGTGTCATCGTGGTCGCGAAGGTATGCCTTGCCAGATGGAACGTCAGGTTTTTCTCAATGCCGCAGATGTCGGCTATCTCCTTCAGATAGCAGTTGAGCTTCTGGTTGGTGATGATGGGCATGAGTTGGCCGTCGAGATATTTGCCTTCGTACTTTTTGAGTATCTTGATTGCAGGAGGCAACAGTGGTACCGTCACCTTCGTGTTTGTTTTCTGACGGTGTGTGACTATCCACAGACGACCGTCAAACATTTTCTGAATGTTATCGACACGGAGGTTTGCGAGATCGATGTATGCCAACCCTGTGAAACAGGCGAATACGAAGATGTCGCGCACCTGTTCGAGACGTTTGGAGGCAAACTCCTTTTCCATCATCTTCTTCAGGTCGTCTTCCGAGAGGAAACCACGGTCAACCCTCTGCACCGAGATTTTGTAGCCGTTGAACGGGTCAACGAAGATGAGACCGGCACGGATGGCCTTGTTGATTACCTGCTTGAAGAATTTCATGCACTTGTAGGTGGTGTTCTGGCTGTAGCCGTATTCCGTGCGGAGAAAGAATTCCAGATCCACTATGAACTGGTATTTGATTTCGCGCAGGGGAATGTCGGTGATGTTGTATTTCTTTTTCATGAACTCCACCACGCGGCGGTACATACGCTCGTATTTCTGATAGGTCGGATTGGCTTTGCTCAATCCGATTAGTTTCTTTGTGTCCTCCAGATGCTGGAGATAAAGTGGTACGAGCGATTCCTCCTTTGCGGTAACACCGGTGTAGGCGTTTTTCACCATTTCGGCTGTGACGTAGCCGTGACGGTTAAGGATGTCGTAGTAGTGTTCTTTGAGAACATGGCGTATATCCTCGATACGCTTGTTGAACTCGGCTATCTTGGAAGACCGTCCGATTGCTTTGGATGCCGAAGCATCCCATAACTCCGGCTCTATCGTCAGAGTTGAATTGATTCGTTCATATTCGCCGTCCACGGTGACTTTTATCATGATGGCGCATTTGCCTTCTTTGTTCACTTGGTTTCGACGAATCAAGAACAAGACTTTGAAAGTGCTCTTTTTCATCTTTACGCTGAATTTAGTGTCATCATCGCCCGCTTTTCAGGCGGTGGTTGCAATGATAACGAGTTTGACATTAAGATGGATTGGACACTTTGCGGAACAACATAAGACATATCAGCGACTTACGTCATCTTTTAACATCAGCGACACTATTCGGACACGCTTAAATATCCATTGAAATGAAAGGTTATGCCGGTTTTTCGGAATTGATGTCCGAGATGCACTTTAACATACTGTTTCAAGTCCGTTAAAATGTCGCCGAATTTCCGAGTTTCGTCTGAGTTAGGTCTTTGTAACCATTTGGCATCAAATCTCTTATAAGCGTTTTAGGTACTATTTAGGCACTAAAACGAGTTTTGAAATCTTAGTGCCTTGTTAGTGCCTGAACTATGTCTAGTCCTGAAAGATCTTGACTAAAGGGTTAAAGATTTTAACGGACAATGA
>ERZ827108.2047-NODE-2047-length-22944-cov-4.342697_pt1 | contig 22944 bp, 23 predicted proteins | sample MGYA00519921_ERZ827108 | MGnify/ENA primary metagenome ERZ827108 (study PRJEB31778, sample SAMEA3449258) | human gut metagenome | biome: human gut; feature: human-associated habitat; material: faeces | place: United Kingdom | collected 2010/2012 ...
GTCCGACACCCTTATGCGGACGCTGTTACCGCGTATTTGTACATTCCCCATACTTTATCTCCTTTCCAAAGTATGACCCGCCTGTTCGGACAGGCTGGTCAGCAGATTACCGCTTCAACCTGGTGGGTACTTTCCGGATACCTCCTGCTGCTGACGTGGGAACAGGCGCTTTGGATTCCGACTGTTCAGTTCTGACTCCGCCTTTAGTCAGGTAATCCATCAGGACATTCCAATTGATAAGGGTCTTGTTTCCGAACTTTATGCAGGGTATCTGACCAGTCTTGCAGAGGAAGCGCAGTGTGTTCTCATTCAGACCGATGTGCCGCTCGCGGCATATCTTTGCAGTCACAGAGACATTGTTAATCAGCTGTGGTGGCATGCTGTCCGCAAGAGGGAAGAGTGTGATGATCTGAACATTGGTATTTTCATTCATAGTAAAATCTCCTTTATAATGATACTGAGCTGCTGTGGGACAGCTCGAATGCGTTATCATAGTTATAATATATAACCATACTGAAAATAAATTTCATACTGTCCAATGGTACAACCAGTCCATAAATTTTGACATATTAGAGATTTGTACAAAATGGATCAATAAAACCGTTATTGATTTTAAATATGCTTACAAGGTATCCCATTCTTTTACAATACATACCGTATTGAAAGGCACTATTGTAATCCGGAAATTTGTACAATGGCTTATTGTATATGTCTGTGGCAATACCGTTGATACATAGACAATACTCAATAACCGTAACTAGAGCATTCACTTCCTCAGTCGTAAATGTATATCCCGGTTCTTCTGCCGATGTCACAGGCGCAGGCAAAGACCGTCTTGAGTTCCAGCCCCTGCGGGCATTGTAATTATTGGCTCCTCTGTACTTGCCCGGAGTGTACCCGGGAGAGTAATAATTGTTGTTGACGGTGAAGTTATAATTGATATATGTACGCTGCTGTCGTTCGTAACCCGGTGCAAAGCCGGCTGTCGTTCCGGACGTGGATTCATCTGGAATGTTCTCAAACAAAACCTCCTCTGGTTTGCCAAGGTACTCACCTGCGTCTATCTCCATCTCCGGGTCGTCCTCTCCGTCCAGTGAATGTATCCCACTTATAGGCTTCCAGTCGTTGCTGTGCATTCTGACAGGGAGGCAGTGCTCTTTCTCTGCTATACCGGAAACAAAGCTCTTGAAATCGTTGAGCCAGTTTTTCGTCATCCCTTTTTGTTCGCCGTATATGGTGGTATAACTGATAAGAATATGGATGTGGATATTATCAGTATTGGTGTGAACGGCTCCTGCCACATATCTGTCCTTGAAAAAACGGGCTATTTTCTTTCCAATCCTGACCGCCTTTTCTCCGGGAACATTATCTGCCGGGTCAAAGCCTATAATGATATGATAGTACTTGCCACGCCCCTTTTTCCTCCATATTATCTTGGTTGAAATGTTTGATGAACTCCAGCGTTCGGGAGCGCACCCGTAGGCAAAGGTCCCGCCGATGGGAACCTTTGCTTCGTTGAAGATATATTTCTGGGCGTCGAGCGTCGCATACGGTCTGTCGTCTGAGCAGTATATTGATTTAATTATCATCGTCTGTTACATCCTCGCCGGGAAGTAGGGTGTCCATCTTATTGCATACGCAGGACATATTGAACGCCGCATTGTCGATGGCTTTAATAACGCTGTCCAGCTTATCATGCAGAATATTATTGTCGCTCATGTTATCAGTAATATCCGATAATATCTGATAACACCGGGCTATATCGGTCAGTATCTCCTTTCCCTCCGGAAATGAGACTATCCGGCTGTCGCTGTCCATAATAAGGCGCGAGGCAAATTCCGTCTTGCTCATGTTGCAGGCGGCGGACAGGTCAATCAGCCTCTGCCTTACATCAGGTTTCAGCGACAGCGAAGTTGCCTGTACCTTTTTAGACTTCGTTACAGCAGGCGCTGTCGTATTATCCGTCGGAATAATATTTTCTTGAATCTTGCAATTATTTATTATTCCATCATTCTTTTTGACTGTCGTGTTATTCATTATCGTTTTCCTCCTCTAATGTGCCGAAATCCGTTCCCACAGACTTCAGACTTATTCCTGACCAGCCCCACAGATACTTTCCGTTCATGCGGAACTTGCCACGTGTTACATCAGGATATCTGCCCTCGATGAATGCGCTCACCTGCTTGTCGGTGTAGGGCTTCAGAGCGTTATCCTGACAATATTCGTGATATCTCATTATGAGGTCGTGCTTGTGGACCTTCCCGTCTGAATCCTCGATACACCAGTCCTCAAGGAAAAGCTGTAAGCTGACATTTTCCTGTATGTACGAATCTATCAGCTTCTTGCTGTCATCGGGGAGAGTGAAGATATATCCCCGGCTTATAAGCCCGTTAAGCGCCTTCATTGCGATGGAGCATATCGTATCACGCTCGTTCAGCAGCTTGTCCGGAAGTTCCCTGTCCATCTGTTCCTCTGGGATAGTGTGATTGAACCGTAGCACAACCATGCGGTCGGTGACGGACTTGTTTCCGGCTGAATCCATTTCACCGAACACTGGCATCTGATTTGCACAGGTCACAAGCTTTGTGTAGATATCAGCCACATAGCCCTCCTTTCCCTTGCCCTCAACGAACAGCGGTTCCTCGGATACTATCTTCTTGATGGTGTCCGTACCGGTGATTTTCGCTGCGGTGAGCTCACGGCAGATATTCAGTCTGGAGCTTTCAAGGTGCTGCATATTGAACCGCCCGCTTAGCTCGTTTATTCCGAATACGGTGACTGCTGTTCCAGGCCAGATCATATTCTGCAGAAAATCCACAGTGACCGACTTCCCGCTTTTGGTAGCTCCGACAAGGAAGAACATCTTCCGTATCATTTTCAGCGACGACAGGCTTGTGCCGATTATTTCCAGCAGCAGGACGGCTTTCGGATTCTCCATTGAAGCGCCGTCCAGCGACGTATCGAGAAAACCGCAGAACGCCGGAGCGTCTTTTAAAGTGGCTGTATCAACGTAGCTGAACTCAAGCTGATAGGTGAAGCAGAGCGACTCTGCCTTTTCAGCCGACTCCTTTCTTGTAAGCAGTTTCAGGGTACGGAGGTCCAGTACACCATTTCGCAGGTTAAGGTAATACTGTCCTTCATTCAACAGGGCATCTGGATTTCTGATGTGAGTGCTGTCGCGTATCAGCTTCTTGTAGGTCTCCTCCAGAGCGGAGCTCCGTACCCTGCCTTCGTATGCCGGGTCAATAAGCGAATCCATAAGTATCATCGCCTGCGCCTTTGTCATGTACTCAAAGCAGCGTTTGGCGTTTATCCAGACATACAGCCTGTTCCCGGCGGAGAAATACTGGATATTTTTCCGGAAGTACTTGTGAAATTCCTCGGACTGAAGACTGTCATCCGAGGGCATGAAGAGCGTCGGGGAGTTTTGTTTGTTCATTAACGATCATCCTTTCTTTGTTGTCAGTTGTTCTGCTTGTCATCAAGCATATTGCTGTACAGTTCCTGTGACTTTACCATGCCATCGTCCCTGCCAGTTTCAGGCGCCCAGACATAAAATTTACTGTCGGATACGGAAAATGGTAGAAACTCTGCCAGAGCATTGTATAGCTTTTTTGTCCGGAGAATATCAGTTAAGGCATCAAACGATGTGGGCATTTTTTGAACTTTCAAAGTAGATTCTCCTTTGCACTTTCAGTCCGTGATGGACTTGGTATAAACTTTTTGTAAGAAACTAACACAAGCACAAAGTTGATGTATATGGATACTATCACTTGGCTCTGTGCTTGTGTGATGATATTATACAATGACCCCAAACAAAAAAACTGCCTATTTCTGCATTTTATAAAAAATACTCTATTTTTTTGAATCTATGGTACTGACCTCTTGACATTAGTATTCAAAATACTATAATAATAGTAAAAGGGAGGATAAAAATAATGCCAATTTTGCCCAGATTAATAGATATTCTTTTGAAACTATATAATGATATACCCGATGATGTGTATGATGAAGAACAGGTGAGAAAAAATGTCTTTTCGTCACTTCGCAGTATCTTTACGCTGTTTAAAAAAATAGCAAGCGATAAGAAACAAAAGCATAACTTTATATTTCGCTCGAACGCTGAAATTTTTACGCGCCCCAAAGACTCATTAAAAGAAGAGGCTCTGTTATTAATGTTTAAATCACTTTTGAACTTGACAAAAAAGTTATCTTTTGAAGATGAGCTTGACAATGATATTGCCCAAAATGTTTGCGACTATCTGCTGAAATACCTTAAAACCGAAGATCCCTGTTTTGTGGAAAAAAACAGAATTGACCCTTTTGCACAAAAAGCAGATGAATTAATATGGAGAATTGACTGTCCAGCGATAGTTTGCTGTTTGTTCTGTCAGATTTTATTTGCCCACTCCTATCGTAAAATGTACAGCGAGAATTTATCTGTTAAATACCCCGACAGATTGCTGTTTAATAGCGAGTTGGATAAGTATCAGTTCTCGCTACCGTATGAGGATCAGGTTACCTGCTCTTATTTTGTGTACAGATATATCTATCTGCCCGAAGAGCGTGACAGGCAGTATAGTGATACAAGAAACAAATATGATTGTGGGTATAAATCTTCAAAACCTATGAAATATAAGTTTACGGAAGTAAACAAAATAATAGCTGCAATGAACAATTCTGATACACCCGGCGATAACACAACCTCATACAGCAATTTTGTTGGAAAAATAGCAAAGCTGAATCTTATAAAAAGCAAGAAAGGCAAATCTAAAAATTACAGTCTTCTAAAATTGTATCTGTTAGTAAGAAAAATAAAACACAGAAGAGACGTTGTTCGCAGTGCCATCAGTAATGACACATATGGATTTGATATATTCAAGATGCTGAACACTCTGGACATAGAAAACTTTATTTTTGATGGTCTTCCATATCAGACTGTAAATGGATTTCACAGCACTCTTTTATTAAGTGAAATAAAAAAAGATGTTGATTTCAAGAATTTAGTTTTGTTAACTAAAAATTATATTATGGCCATGGATCATTTATTTGAATCCATCGACTTAATATACGATAAGGTAAGAAATGTAAAAAGAAATCAGCTAGAGACACTCTCTAATGAGTTACACAAAGTCTTTGCAAATATGGATGTTACACATATGGTTCAATGCCAGATGTCTGACAATGCAACCACAGAAGATGTAATGCAGCAAGCGCTAGCGTTAGTTTATCTTCAAGCAAATGAGTCATGTATGTTATCTATGAGAGCTGCCTTTCAATATATCTTTGAAAACATGGACATTATCGCTTCTGATAAATTTGTTGGAATCTTTGAAAATAAAGGCAAATCTTCTGTGCTGTTTAACAATATAAAGAAAAATTATCCATTTATAATTGTTGTTATTGAAAACCATTGGTCTGATCTTCTCCCACCTAAAAAAGAGCTAACTCCCCAAATAAAGGCATATCACAAAATTATAATTAACTTCATTAATGAGTCTAAAACTCCATCTTATAATGAAGGCAGATGTTCATTTCGTTTTTTACTATCTATGGTACTTGTTTGTCTATTAGCTGAAAAGAATAGTTTTAAATCTATCCCCCGGCAAAGTTACTATCACTCAGGGCAGATAGCAAATAGCACAAACCTGTATGATTTATTAAAGACAAGAAGACATAGCCCTTTTAAGCATATATTAGTATCTAATCTTTTTGAAACATTTAATGACAGTATTTCGGGAAGAATTGTTTCTAAAAAATTGTATATTAAACTGATAATTCAGTATTATAATGAATTCCTTGAAAAAACAATACCACAACTAAAAAATGAACCAGTTGAAGGGTTAAAACTTCTTAATGATATATCATATACTGATCTACTTGAATTCAGAAAAAGTATTTCTGCTCTTGATGTATCATAAGAAATATTCGAGGCAAGAGCATACGCCCTTGCCTCAATTATCTATCAGCCATATAATTATAATGGTTTAAGTAATTTTCTCATACTTTTCGCGAGGAGGGGGTTCTCCAAGGGGGAGGGCGAACGAATGATGCGAAGCATCACGAGTTCCGCGCCCTCCCCCTTGGAAAATTATTAAAAGGGCTCCGCCCTTTTAATAATATGTTAGTATATTATTTGTTTAATATTATGTTGTATAATTATTAGATGATATTTATTCGTGAAATGCACTATGGTTTGGAAAACAGGCTGTCGATAGCGTTGATATCAGCTGAATAGTACTTTGTCTTGCCGATAATGTTCGTTATCAGGAATGCTTCATCAACGAGCTTCAGACGCTTTTCTGCGGTCGAGCGGCTCACACCCGTCATCTGTGCAAGCTCGGTTATTTCAATGCCGTTATCTGAAAGCAACGCAGCCTGAATCAGTGCCACATATACATTCGCAATTTTTTTGTCATCTGCGGACGGCAGACCATAAACATGTCGGGTAAAGTATTCAAGTATCTCAGCCTTGCTTTCAAGCTCATCAATAAGCTCTGTATAAGCATTTTCGATGATATCAAGAAACGCTATCACGAACGGAGTCAGGTCACCTCTGTTACGCTCCTCATTGCAGACCTTAAATGCCTTGTAGTACTTGCTGATATTTTCGTTGATCGTCGCAGCAAGACGATATCCGATTACAGGAGTTTCGGTTTCCGTTGCCAGCAGGTAGCTGCTGATAAATCTGCTGGTTCTTCCGTTGCCGTCATAGAACGGGTGGATATATCCGAACAGATAATGGAAAACCGCTATTCTGAAATATATGCTTATGCTGTCGTCGTTGAGAAAATCTAGGGACTTCTGCATATAGTCGATTATCTTTTCTTCTGGCATGAGTCCGCGGTGAAGTATCTTGTCAGTTTCGCTGTGGATGTTCACCTGATGCTTTCTGAACAGAACGCCGTCCGGGAGATTGTCCGGATCCTCCTGTTCTATCTCGGCATACAGAAGCTCATTATAGATATTGCGGATATCCTTACAGGTTTTCAGACGGTAGTAATTGTCGGCCAGCATATCGTATCTGCCGGATATATCGTAGAATCTGTTTCCGGACCTGATATGCCGCTCGGACAGGATATCGCTTATTTCCTTGCGGGTGCTTATAACGCCTTCAATACCGTTGGTGCTGACGATTTCGTCGATAAGGCACTTCTTTCTGAACCACGACATGGCTCTTGGAGGCAGCTTCTCGCAGAGCTTGCGAGCCTTTCTGTCGAGCTTATTTATGCAGATTATCTGCTCATACAGATCCGGAGTTCTCAGGAAGAAAGCCGGTGAGCTGTGTATAAGCAGGTCGATGTGTATGGCTTCATCGCTGTTGAATCTTGAGTTATACAGCTTTTCGTATTCCTCTGCGCTCTGATAGCTTATGCTTTTAAGATGTTCGTATTTCATAACACAGCCCTCGTTTTGTTAATCATGTTCGTAGAATTGACCGCTTTTACGAATATTATACCATGTAGACAGCTGTTTGTCAATAAAAATCATAAAACTAAGGTAAGAGCCCTGAACCCTTGCCTTCTTAAACATTTCAACTACACCATCTTGCTATGTATTCTATAATAGACATTTTAGGAATTAGCCATACTCTGCCGCTGTGGATTGCTTTGATCTGTCCGCTCCTTAACAGTTTATATGCTGTGCTGCGACCTATACGCAGCATTTCTTGTAGTTCATCAATTGTTACTATGTCCGTGTATTCGTCAAACATAATATCACCTTTCCTTAGAGTATATTTATTAATATGTTATAGTTATAAGCGTTGTATGGCTTTTTTAACAACTGTTTACAAATTCTACAAAGAAATTTTTGCTACTATATAACGAAAAATTGTGTAATCGCTTTTTTGCACTATAAATTCTTAACAACAAAAAATAATGTAAAACAATAAGTGACAGCGTCTTGTCAGAACGATAGGAGCTTCCATTATCGGGAAGCTCCATATTGCTCCTTTGCTCTTGAATTACTCCAGACTGTTTTCAGAACAATCTATAAGCGTTTCATCTGAAATGATCTTAGCTACGCCCAGAAGAGCAGACAGGACGAGTATAGCGATTTTTATCGCGATTTTTTCTGACACAACAATTCACCCCCTTTTCTGATAGTATCAATTATATAATATATAATTGACCTGAGAGGGAAGAGCAGGGTAGAAGAAACATGTTGTATGTTTGTAAGTTGGAATACTATCCGGAAAACGTTCGTTTTATGGACATATTAAAAGCCCCCCGAAATCTATTTGATTTAGGGGGTGATTTCGTTCGGAAAGCCGTTCGGGAATCTATGTTCGAGAAAGCACCGTTTTACAGACGGTTAGGCATTTGATTTTAATCGGTGTGTTTATGTAGAGCTAGCATTCCTTAGGATATGCCAGTTGATAGGAGGAATTCCTCCGGCTGAGAAACGCCGCAGATAATACTCGGATAAGGCAGGCATATCGGCCGCTGCAATGGAATAAATATCCACGTATCGTAATTGAGTGGATATTTATTCCATTGCGCTTTTGTTCAAAATTTTTTAGTGAAATGTGTATTGCTATTTTGACAATATCAAGGTTAATTAATGTTTGGAATGATAAGTATAACAAAAGCCGAACAAAAAGGTCCGGCTTTTGTTATTTATTTAGTATATATTTTCACAAACCCAACACACAAACACTACTGCGTCCATGGGGTCTTTAGAAAGTCCTCCTTCTGGAGTAGAGGAGGAAAATTCAAAACTAATTCCTCCGATTACATATGAATAGTTCCAACCGTCCCACATAGCACTTTCTGTAATGTCTGTATATCCGAGAATTGCAAAAACTTCTCTATTTGTCATTCCCGGTTGGATTTTATCCATTTCACCCCACCCTTTTGAAATATAATTTCCTGGGTAAACAATTATCTTAGTAATTTTTTCGCTGTTTACAGAATTTGCACCAAAGGGAATGTTTAGTCCATATTGACTGTATTCATATGAATAAGATCCGAAACTTTCTTTGATGATGTAATCGCTGCCAAGAATGCTTACAGCTTCATCAACTGTTAGTCCCATAAAATTCGTTGCAGCATATTTGTGATCATCATATCCCTGTTGGTTATTGTTGTTTCCATCAGATATCGGATCGGTTTCATTGGACGAATTATATTCCAATTCCAGGTTAGTACAATTATCAAATGCATTTTTGGCTATTTCTGAAGGATATGGCTCAATATATAGATCAGTTAGGGCTGTGCAATTTAAAAACGCGTTATTTCCGATTGATGAGATATTACTACCGGAAAAATTAGTTAGCGATATACAATCAGCAAAGCACTCATTCGGTATGACTGTTTGATAGTCACTGGTTGACATAAAGTATACATCGGCAGACCTTAACTTTGTACATCCCTTAAAAACTCCTCCTTTTTCAGTAGAGGTTCTGTAATCACCGAAGCTACCGCTATTTATATAAAGCTCTGTCAACCCAGTGCAATTAGTAAACGAATTTGAGCTCAAGGTTACATTAGTGAGATTAAGGCTGTCAAGCGATATGCAATTTTCAAATGTATTTTCCCCAATTTTTCCCCCTTTTGACAATACTCCGATTGCAGCCTTGTAATATGGATTATCGTGCTCGTATGTTTGTATTATTTGAAGAGCAGCACACCCTTTGAATGCTTCATTAGAAATGTGGATTCTAGAATCAGGCAGTATTATTTTTCTAAGTTTTTCGCACCCTTTAAAAGCTCTGTCCAAAATCATGAATTCGTCCCCATTTTCTATTTTGACAGCAGAGCAATCTAGCTCTTCAAGCAAAGTACAACCCATAAATGCATTTTTACCTATGGAGGTAATGTTTTTACCCAGCTTTATACTTGTAATATGCTTATTATAACTTGAATCTTTAAATGCTGATTCTGAAATTTCGGTTACAGGTCTGAACCATATTGTGTCAGGAATTGTAACCTCATCTTGGTTGCCCGTGTATTGAGTAATTATATAGTGGTCATTGATTAACTTATATTGGAAGTATACCCCTGATTGAAGAATTATTACAACAATCAGTACTTCAAATAAGATTAAACCGGATATCCATTTTGCCGAACTTAACACAGCTTTTTTCCGATTTTGTTTTTTGAGTTCTTTATCATTTCCCTTTTCTAGGGATGAAGTTACGTTGTCATGGGCGCCAGCTTTTTCTTTCTGAAGAGAATCGCATTCTTCTGCCGCACTTTTTTGTGTGACCTGCTCGGGGGTTAATATGTCCTGTTCACCATTAGTTACCTTATCGTTTTCTTCGGCAACATCTGCCCCACATTTGGGGCAGAACAAGCTGTCGTTTGGAATTTGGTTTCCACATTTCCTGCAATACATAATAATACCTCCATTTTTTAACTATAATGATGATTTGCTTAATAAATTAATTATGCTTCTGTTGGCATTGGTATAACTCCGCACATACGACAAGATGTTTATAAAAGACTCGTGTTGTCTGGTGGATTTATTTTGGAAATCACTTTTTTCCAGGTAAACTGCGGATTATGTTTCCTTTTCCGTCAGTGGTAATTTTGGCTTTGCAGTTAGGATTTCTGCAAGTTGTGGTGCAGCCGCTTCCTGCTTGGAATACCGTTCTGCAGTAAGGACATTTAATTGTTGTCATATGATTACTCCTTCCTTAACTCTTAGCTCAAATGAGATTCTTTATCTCGTACTTTGAGCATCCCATGCATTGCGAGTACATTTCCTTGTGCTTTATTTCGCACATTGACTTTACATCCCTGTCATACTCCCACAACTTCATGAATGGATCTCCAGAGGGACGTATATGGTTATGTGCGGGGTCATACCAATGCTTACAGAGGGCACAGGCCCGCTGGTTGACAATGTGAATTCTAACAGTTTGTCTTGACATATTTCCTCCCGATTTGTTTATTGATGTATATATTGCTGACTGTCGAAAAAATCAGATAGTCTTCTTTTTTACATTATATCACAAAATGTGTCTAAATGCAATAGCTTTTATATTTAGTAGATAGTATTCTTCTATATCTATCAGATATATACTATAAACATAGCATTATGTAGAAAGGAAAAGGTGAAGATGAATCTTGTATCGATAGGCAGCAGAATCAAAGCCGAGCGGAAAAAACTCGGCTTATCACAGGAAAAGCTTGCAGAGCAGATAAACGTTACTCCTCATTATATCTATGAGATAGAACGCGGCTCAAAGGCAATGTCAATGGAAACATTGATAAATCTATGTACAGTGATGGAGCTTTCAGCAGACTATCTCCTGTTTGGAATACAAAAGCAAAATTCAGGTTCCGTATACGAAAAGCTTGACCAGCTCAGCGATGAGCGCCGGCTTCGCGCAGAACAGGCGCTTGAGCTTCTTTTGCCGTTTTTACGTTGAACAGGATATGTATTCATCAAACACCGCGCAAATCTCGTCAATTATACAACGCTCGAATTGTTTCGCTGCTGCTTCCAAAAACAACAAGCGGGCGTTTTCAATGTTGGTATGTGAAATTTTGTTTGACAAAAGCTTTTCAAACAGCTTATCCGGATTTTGGCAAAACTCTGATAAATCATTAAAAATAATTTTGTTTGCAGCATCAACAGCCATTTTGGCGAGTCCGCTGCATTCACATTTCAGTTCAAGTATCTCCACTTCTGTTTCTGCCATAGCCCATGGTGAAAGCTCTTCGTAATCAGCCCTCATACAACCGTGGCACCAATTGGCTGCTTCAAACGTTGTCACGGGAAGCTCATCGCATTGTTCAAGGTATCGGTAGGTCCATTCTGCAAGATTAGTTAGCCTGATAAACCCAATATCACATAATGCCGTGTCTGCACTGTTGCAGCATTCTTTAAGGTCGACGTAAAGTTGGCAGTATTCCATGTTTCGCTTAAAGAGCTTGTCGTTTTCCCCTGACTGCTCATATTCCGTTCTTTCAAGAGCCTTCATTATGTCGGGGAAAAATCCTGTATGGTTCACCATACGTTTTCTGTGCTTGACCAAAACCTTAAAAAACACCAGCGGTTCAATCGGTTTAAGATAGCAATGTTCGGAGATAAAATTGCTAACGCAAGAAAGATTATCCAGAAGGATTTTGCGGTCAGAGTTGTTTTCATCAGGGTAGTTAAGGCAAAGCATACGATAAATTTTCAGATAGTATTCATCCTTTTTGTCCGATTCCTTTTCTCCCGAATGCAGTTTGCGCATAATATCGCTGAACGTGTGGCTTTTTTGTTTTATCTCTTGAAGCCAATTTATGATCTCATTTGTTTTTTGAGTGGTATATATCCAATTGTCTGTTGCAAGTTCTATGTCGCGTGTTTCAAAACTTCCTCCCGCCATAAGCCAAACGAGCATCTCAATACGATCTGATGTCATTTGATCATGATACAATGGTATTATTTCTGACCATATTAGTGGACGCCGAAATTCTTTTATCCCGCATTTCTCGGCAAGTGCTTTATATCTGGCGATATCATTCTGCGCCACTGAAGCGAACTCATCGAATGTCAATGCACACTCTGACATTAACTCCCTTGCCGTGAAGATCGGATTTGAAATGATATATTGTTTGATTTCTGTTTCCGTCATTTTTCTCACCTCGCGTTTTATCTATATTATAAAACATGTTTTACCTTTTTTCAATAATTATCGGTTCCAAAAAATAATATATTTTTTTGGAACTAAAACCACTATCGGCTGTCGATCAGGTTTGATATAATTATCAGAAAGAGGTGAGCAGATTGAATTTATTTGAGTTGATTGACGAATATAATAAAATTGAGGGCAGGAAAAGCGGTCTGCTGTTTTCAGGCGGGGAATGTATGTATCTCATAAATGAAAAATGCTGCAAAGCGGAATGCGGGATTTTGTGCCTTAATGGAATTTGCAGGGAATATTCCGAAGGTTTTCTGATCATAAAACATGGCGCAAATGTTACCGTGTATGAAAAAAATCAACGCGTATTAAAACTCTGCGAAGTCATTGTTACATATAGAATCATCACAGACAGCGGTGATATATGCGGCGTATTTACTGGTGGAAACGAAGTATTTCCCGCCGAAATACAGTCCTCGGACAGCCGTATCATCTCATTGATAAAACATCTTATATCAGGAAGGACTGTGCAAAAATATACTGTTTTGCCAGAATTGAGGCTAATGCAGAAGGCTATGGCTGAAGGCGAAATGAATTTGCAGGAAAATTTGCTTTCAGCTGTAAAACTGCTCCGCGATGAATTACACTAAAAAATAAACCTGCTTTTTATTGCAGGTTTATTGAATGCTAGTCTTTGAGATTTTTATATAGCGTAGTTTTCCTGACACCTGTCAATTCAGTTATCTCACTGACGGTGTACTGCCCAGTCTTGTAAAGCTTCACAGCCTTGCGAACAGCATCGCTGTCGATTGGCTTTCGACCACCCTTTCGTCCTCTCGCACGAGCAGCGGCTAGTCCCTCTTTGGTTCTGTCGGCCAGGACATCACGCTCAAACTGAGCCAGTGCTGACATCAGCGTGAAAAGCAGTTTTCCGGTACTGGTCGTTGTATCAATAGATTCTTTCAGAGATACGAGATTCACACCTTTCGAGTTGAAAGTTTCCATCAGCCAGATCAGATCTTTTGTACTTCTGCCGAGTCTAGAGAGGGATTCCACTACAACCGTGTCTCCCTCGGTCAGGCGTTCGAGAAGTTTTTCAAGTTCTGGACGATTGCGTTTTGTGCCCGTCATCTTCTCGTTGTAGATGAAATCCACTCCATATTTCTGGAGCATATCAAGCTGACGGTCGAGGTTTTGCTGCTCGGTAGAAACTCGTGCATATCCGAATACGAAATTCTTCATCAGAATTCACCACAATAATCGTAAGCACATTCGTTCAGGATTTCGCACAACGCTTCTTCAATCACTCCTGGCTGGTAGAGCATTTCTTCTATCTCCTCAACAAAATATCCGTAGCTCAGGAGCAGGTCAATATCTTCTCTTGAAACACCAATACTGCCAGCAAAATCTTTGAGCTGTCTTACGTCCTGCGGCTCACTCTCGCATGATTCCAGGACATTCCACCAGTCACGGCGAAAATAGCGGTAGTCGTACATCATCAGACTTGTTGTGTCAAACATTCCCTGTTCTATTGTGCCTGTACTGTCGATTTTCAGAATGTCTCCGCAGGTAGTGTTGATTTTCTGGTGCTCAATACTGATGATTCCTAGACGTGTAATCGCACGGTCAAGTATTGCTTCCGTGCTGGCGTAGACATACAGCCCACAAGTTTCATAATGATAGAGTGCAAGCGGATTATCGCCCTTGACGAAGTACAGATTGTTATTTTCGTCCAGAACCGTAAACACAAAAGACCCCTCGACAAGTTCAGCCATCTCGCTGATGGACTGTATGTCAAGGGGTTTCTGCTGTTCAAGAAGCTGAACTGCTATGTAGCTGTCCGTCTTGATTGGAGTATTCGGCAGCGACATCTGCTTGCGTAACCTCACATCATTGTGAAGAACACCGTTGTGAGCAAGGGCGAAACTCGTATTTCCGACCTTGCCGGGGAACGGGTGGTTGTTGCGGTTATCAAGCTTGTTACCTTGCGTTGCCATTCGGGTATGTCCCATGATGACGTTGGAATCATCGTGCAAATGCAGATGTACTTTGTGAGCAGCGAACGGGCGCTTGTAAATTGTGAGTTTGCCGTTGTGGTTGAATGCATAGCCGGTTGCGTCTGTGCCTCGTTCTTCACACTCCTCGGAAAGAACACGGAGCAGCTTCTCACGCTGCTTCGCATTAAGGGTGTGATTGTAGTCTATCAAGCCAAATATTGCACACATATCAGTCGTCCTCCTCTGCCGTAATAGGTGTGTTGATGTAGAGCTGGCGCTCTTTTAGGTATGTGATAAGTTCGGGCTCAGTGCTGTCATCAAGCGAACCTACGAAGTCCGACCAGCTTACGGATTTCAGTTCAGAATCTGTGAGCTCTGTTGCAAGCTCGCAGATTTTGTCCACAAGCTCCAGAGCTGCAATCAGCGTATTGTACTTGAGTGTGCCGCGGAACATACGAAACTCTATTGTGTGGTAGTTCGTGATGTTCACGCAGGCATAGCGACCGTTGCAGCCTTTCTTAGCGTCCTCTAAGATTTCTTTCGGACTGTTCTTGTAGCCGTATCTCGCTGCCCAGCGGTTCATCTGATACTCGGTTCTGCGGCTGAATTTGAGTAGCTCCAGCCAATGGTGCTCGACAAAATAAAGTACCCGGGAAATGCACTCATCCTGCGCTTCCCGGGTACTGCCGAAGGCTGTTCTGTTTACGTGAACATGAAGTCCACATGTGCTGGTTTTATGGCTGCGATAGTCCATGCGGATCGCGGAACGCATGATGTCTGCCCACGGCATTTTCTCCTTATGATATCGCAGGGACATTGGGTGAGTTACGATTTCCATACCGTCTGAAAGACTGCCATCAGATTTAATGTAGATGTGCTCCGCAACCCGGTTGCCGATACCCAGAAGCGTATCTGCGTTGTCGCCATTCTTGCCACCCTCATCGATTTCAAGTTCCACGCCGAAATAGCGCTTTGAGTCGCCGTAAAATATCGGTTCGGGCTTGTAGTTGTACTCATGAATGGAGCTGTTCTGACGTTCCTCGTAGCACCTGTCGCAGTAGGCATAATCATCGTCATCGCCGTAGTTGGCGTAATCACGGTGAATAATGCGCCCGCAGCATTCGCAAGTAGTGTAGTAATCGTCGTAGCAGGAATTGCAGAGCGGCATACTGTCAGATCCAGCGTTGTCATCAGCCCAGATTCTGTCGCCACAGTGTTCGCAGGCGACAGTTTCGCTGTGGTAGCAGTCGTCACAGAGTACGCTGCCTTCAAAAGTGTAGTAGTCATCGGTTTCAATTGTTGCTCCGCAGCAGCTGCAAACGGGGTGGTTGGTTTCTTTGTTGTCCATGATGTGATCCTCCTAATCAATATTCTTCTGCCAAAAGCATGGTAGTGTGAGTTTCGTCGTCAATGACGAAGATTTTTGCTGTGATGGGTTCATCAATTGGGAATGTGAATGTGCGCTCATAAGCGGGTTCTTCCTGGCTGTGCGTGACCTGCTGATTTGTACCGTTTGCAACGAGTTTAAAGACCTGCAGGTAGTCTTTCCGTTCGACTTTCATGCTGTCAATACAGTCCTAGAGGATTATCTGAGTGACGAGCGGTACGGTGTTTGTTATGCCTCTTGTGACATAACGCTGATTGTTGAACATAATTTCTCCTTTCCCGGACACAAAAAATCCTCGAAGCAATTACGCTTCGGGGAAATTTCTGTGTGCCGTTATAAACGGATAGCTCATATATAGCTATACAATACTATAATATATATTTGAAAGAAAAAGCTTTACCCGTCTTATGGTCGATGCAAATATGATAAATTCTTGAATAATTCGTGTAAAATGTACCATACTTTTCAGCGAAACTCTTGACAAATTACATGTAAGACGATATAATATTGATAGATAAAGTCGTAGTGTACCTAAGTTTTCAGTTGAGGTGATAAAATGGAGATAAAAAGAGACGCATATCTGAATGAAATAATACAATATAAGTGGGATGGTCAGATAAAGGTAATTACGGGAATCCGCCGCTGTGGGAAGTCATTCCTGCTGAGAACGCTGTACAGAAATTATTTGCTGGAAAACAGCGTTGCAGAAAACCAGATAATCAGTATTGAACTTGACCAGGTTCGTGACATAAAGTACAGAAATCCTCTGGAATTGACTTCGTATGTTCGTGGATATGTTGAGGGCAAGCAGGAGCAGTATTATCTGTTCATAGATGAAATCCAAATGTCCGACGAGGTGAATAATCCTTACAACCCGGACGGAAAGAAAATCACATTTTATGACGCTCTGAACGACCTGCGTGAGCTTGATAATCTTGATATTTACGTTACGGGCAGCAACTCGAAAATGCTGTCATCGGATATTCTGACCGAGTTCAGAGGGCGCAGCGATGAAATTCGAGTTCACCCGCTGTCATTTGCAGAGTATTTCTCGGTAGTCGGCGGCGATAAGGACGACGCCTTTGATGAATATGCATTCTACGGCGGTATGCCATTCGTGCTGTCACGACCGAACGACACTGCAAAGATGAAGTACCTTGAATCTCTGTTCAACGAGGTATATATCAAGGACATTGTTGAGCGTATGGGAATTAAACACGAAGATGTGCTGAAACAGGTGCTTGACTTGATATGCTCCTCGATAGGCTCGCTTACCAATCCCAAGAAGATTTCAGACACTATTCGTTCGATGACGAATACATCTATTTCGCAGAACACGATAACCTCATATATCGGACACCTTGAGGACGCATTTCTCATTTCGGAAAGCAAGCGTTACGATGTAAAAGGGAAGTCTTATTTTGAATACCCATATAAGTATTACTGCGAGGACATTGGTCTGCGTAACGCAAGAATTGGTTTCCGACAGCAGGAGATGACTCACATTATGGAGAACATCATTTACAACGAGCTGATAGTCCGTGGATTTTCGGTCGATGTGGGAGTTGTGTATTCCAGAGAGCAGAACAGCAGCGGTAACTATTCGAAGGTGGCGCGAGAGATAGATTTTGTTGCGGTTAAGGGCGGCAGGAAAGTGTATATTCAGTCGGCTTTTGCATTGCCAGACGAGGAAAAGGCGGCACAGGAAATGAAACCTTTCGCTCTGACTGGTGATAGTTTCCCTAAGGTTATAATCAGAAAGGACATCAGAAAACGCTGGTATGATGACATGGGAGTGCTAAATATTGGTTTGATTGACTTCCTGCTTGATGAAAATTCAATATAACACAAAGTAATCTCAGATTCTGGATTTATCTTTTTACTTGACGGGTCAATGCGTTTTGCTATCTTGCATAGATCTCTACGTTTGACTTATTAATGGTGTCTTTCACGATAACAAGAGTGTGTAGTTTGAATTTCCTTTGTGATATGTCTCTCTTTCTGTTAGCGTTCTTGATAGCATTAGTTTATCTTGAAGTGTTTGATTTATATCCGATTTATCAAAAATCAAGCTTGTTTTTTCAAGCATCTTATTGGTTGGAGTTAGTTCACATTTTATATTGTCACTGCAACAACTCTTGACACCGTTTTGTTTTATTAACCATCTGTGACTGTTTGTGCCGAAGATTTTTAAAGCATTGCCTTGAATGAAATTGAGTGATTCTGAATTTCCCTTTGCTGTCATTTTATTCATTCGAAATAATGGAGGACCTGGATAATATCCACAATCCGACAATTAATCTGATTATCTTAGGCTACTACATAGTGATAATATAGACTGTACTATTTTGGGGTGGATTATGAATTATTTTGAAAAGAAAAATAAAGATTATAGGTCTCTTGTATTGACATTCTTATGTGATTAGTGGTATAATTGATAATAAATGATATATGGAAAAGGAGGAGCGCTCATGACCAATCCATCGCCACTTCGTTATCCTGGCGGTAAGACAAAGTTAGCAGGTTTTATTCGGCTCGCAATACAGAATCTTAATATACAGGATTGCACCTACGTGGAGCCATTTGCAGGCGGAGCTGGAGTCGCTCTTTCTTTATTACTTGATAACGTTGTAGAACGAATTGTAATTAATGATTACGATAAATCAATTTATTCTTTTTGGCGTGCTATTAAGCAAGAACCTAATGATTTGATTGCACGAATAAAGAATACACCTATAACGATTGAAGAATGGTATCGACAGAAAGCAATATACTCTTCATCTACATCATATTCTTTGGATTTTGCTTTTGCTACGCTTTTTCTTAATAGGACAAATAGATCCGGTATATTAAATGCTGGTCCTATAGGTGGTTATGCACAAGCTGGAGAATGGAAAATTGATGTAAGATTTAATAAAGATGCAATAATATCAAAAATTGAAGCAATAGCAAAAGTCAGGAATAGGATTATTGTATACAATAAGGATATTATAAGCCTTTTACATAATTACGTTCCTTCTCTTGATGGAAATCTATTCTTTTATTTTGATCCTCCATATTTTAATAAGGGACAAGAGTTATACAAGAATTATTTTACACCTTCAGATCATAAGAAAATATACGATGTAATTTCTCAAGAGATTACTGCCCCTTGGATTGCCACATATGATGATGTAACGTCAATCAAAGAGGTATACAGCAATTATGATATTCGTATGTTTGATTTAATGTACAGCGCGGCAAATAAAGGCGTGGCTTCTGAAATAATGATTTTTTCGGATGTTAAATTTTGCCCATCTAAGAAACAGCTTCTTGATAATGGAATTAAAATCAATTTAAGGTGAATGAGGTGGAATTATGATTATAAAAAGTGTAGAAATAGAAAAATTTCGTGCATTTAATCAAGTGTCTTTTTGTTTAGGAAAAAGAATTACTGCTATATCTGGACGAAATGCAACTCAAAAAACAACCCTTTTAGGTTTAATTAGTCAACCTTTCACAATATCAAAGGAGCATCCAATGTATGGATGTAAAACGATAGATGGATATAACTTCAGGTCTCAATTTTTTGAAAAGTTTAAATTATCACCTGAACACGATGTCATCGGACAGCATAAATGGAAATTGAATCTGCACAAAAATGTGTCAAAAAAGGAATATTACTCCGTGGAAAGTATTCCTAGAAAGCAGGCGGGGCACCCAACTACGCTTAGATTCTGGAATTCAGAAAGTCGTAAAAAGGGTCAAGGATACATTCAACTACCTGTATATTTTTTAAGCCTTAGCAGATTGTTTCCTATAGGTGAATCAGGAAAAACAGAATCGGTTTCTCTAGAACTTACGCAAGAAGAAATCAATTATTGCATTAAGAATTACAGAACAATTTTATGTATTCAGCATATGACAGGTACACCGTCGGTTGAACTTGAAAAAGGTACTGCTTCTAAGGTGTTCTCAGGGGTTAGTGATGATGTACACGATATTCTGACAAATTCTGCAGGAGAAGGCAATGTAATGAGAATCATCCTGGCAGTACTTTCTTTTAGGCGATTGAAGGAACAGTATTCTAGAGATTATAAGGGCGGTATATTGTTAATAGATGAAATTGACGCAACTTTATATGGGTTTGCTCAAATGAAACTTATAGAATATTTATGGAAAGCATCGAACGACTATAATATTCAAATTGTTTTTACTACTCATTCTCCTATAATCTTAAAAAGTGTTAATAAGCTTCAGCGAGCAGAGAGAAATAAAAAAGGAATAAATCTTCCTCTTTACGCATATGATAGTTCCATAGTTTACCTGGAACCCAATTATGATGAAGAAGGAATTCGTACCATTATGCCCAAAAATATTGAGACAAGCGATGAATTGAATAGAATTCTGAATGATATTAATTTGTCACTATCCTCTGGGAATAGTAAGATAAACATATACTGTGAAGATACTCGCGCGATATCTTTTTTGCAATATGTTTTACTTAAATATTTAAACATAAATCCAGATATGTATATGTCTTTTGTAGACATTAATCTTGGATGGACGAATTATGTTCAACTAGTGGAGAAAGGGGTACCGGAGTTTAAAAATAATGTTATTGTGCTTGATGGCGATGTACCAGATAAACCAGAATATCACAACAAAGCGAAGGTAATTTTAGATTCTGGCAACTTCATTTTTCTTCCTCTAGTGATTGAGAAAGGGATGTTTTCTCTATTAAAAAAACACGAAGCATTTACTAAGTTTTCAAATACACTTTCAAGAAATCCCAATTTTAACTATGATATTTGTTTTAATGACTGGCCTCTTGAAATTGGGGAATATTCTACACTTGATTTTAAAAAATGGTATGCACAAGCGGAAAAAGCATTAGGAGAACAAACTTGCATGTTTGAGTTCTGGTGTAGTGAGCATTATAATGATATTGAAAAATTTGTAAATGGTTTTGTCGATATCTTTAATAGGCTCGCGGATAAGAATGCTGTTGATGCAATACCAGTAATATTGCAAAACAATTCTGAAAGTGAATAATAAATTCACATTTATATAAGAATTTATTTGGTTGCTAATTATCTGAACATATAATATGCAATATTCATTTAATTCCATTTCTAGAAGAAATTTCGCTTATTATAAAACGTTGCTGGCTGTATGGTCACACTATGGTCACACCAGTGTTCGAAAAACGGTATTTACGAGGTTTCCGAACGATTAGCTCAAAAGAAAGAATGGCTTTGTTATGCGAATTTTGGGCGTTGCCCCTGGAACGAACCTCAGCATTTATTTCTACGAACCAGAGGGTCGGGGGTTCGAATCCCTCCTGGCGTGCCAACAGAAAACCGCTTAACCGTTAGGTTGAGCGGTTTTTCTTATGTCCGGATTTCGTTGGTCACAGTTGAAATGGTCACACTTTTGGTCACACTGGGGTTGAGAGTTGCTTGAACTTGTAAGGTACGGCGGTGATCACCCTAAAAAATAAAAATTCCGGAGAGGCTGCGTACCTCTCCGGTTATTTTATTCATCCTCCTTTTTGAGCTGGGAGCTTGGTGACAGCATAGCCTCCAGCTTATCCGCAGCAATATCCTCCACCGAGCGCAGGGAATGACCGTAGATGTCGCTTGTGGTTGAGGCAAGCGTATGCCCGAGGCGTTTGGATACAGCCTTGAGAGGAACTCCCTGCATAAGCAGCATTGTAGCCGAAGTATGCCGGAGCATATGCGGAGTTACATGAGGTAGCCCATTCCTTTCGGTGAACTTTCTTAGCCATGATGTTACGCTTGACGGGTGAATCGGTAGGCCGTTATACTGAGTAAAAATCTTGCCGCTCTCCTGCCAGCCTTCTCCCATCTGTTTCTTTATTCCGTTCTGATAATCCCTGAACTCAGATAGCATTGTCATTACCGACTGCGGCAGTTTGACATATCGTTCCGAGCTTTCAGTCTTGGTGGTATCCTCGTACATACCCACATTCGGGAGATACAGGGAGTTCCGGCAGATATGAATGCAGCTCTTGTCCCAGTCAACGTCGTCCCATTTCAGACCGCATATCTCTGCCCGTCTTGCTCCGCTAAAAATCATCAGCTTTACCATCACGGAATACTGATATTGTCCCTTTTCGTCAAGCGCAGCTATGAGCTTGAGCGTCTGTTCCTCGTTGAGACACTTGGCTTCTCGTCTGCGTAGCTTTGGAGGATCGACACGTTCACACGGGTTTGAAAATAACAATCCCCACTTGACTGCCTTTGACAGGATAGCCGAAAGGCACCTGTGGTAATGAAGCAGCGTTTTCGGCGAAAGAGTTTTATCGGTGCCTATAACATCAAACAGCTCTTCCGGCTCGATTTCCAGAGCGTTACTGATTCCGAGCGCCGTCTCCTTGCTGACGTTCTTTCCTGCCACGATGCTTTCCAGAGTGGTCATGGATATTCCGGCAGCGTCGATGAGCTTGTAGCGCGAAATGTCGTTGTCTTTCAGGAATTTTCTGAAATCTATACGGCATTTGTATTTGTAGTCAATGCGTATTCCTCCTTCAGCGAGATTCTTGTAAAACGCATTGATGTGAAGCGGCGTGATTTCCGACAGCTTGAGATGCCCGAGGGCAGGCTTTATTCGTTCGAGCAGGTCGTCATAGTGTTTCTGTGTAGTATTTTTCAGGTGGGACTGTTCGTAGTCCTGCCGCCACTGCTCAATGAAGCTGTTCAGCGTCATTGAATCATCTATGTAGCTCTCTCGGCGGCACTTTTCCTCAAAGAGTACTTTCTGGCGGTTTATCTCTTCCTGCCGCTGCCGTTCAGTAAGATCAGGGTCAAGATGTATCGTAAGCGTCTTGTAGCGGCGTGTGTTGGTCTTGGAGTCAAAACCGTCCGACACCCTTATGCGGACGCTGTTACCGCGTATTTGTACATTCCCCATATTGTATCTTGTATGATATAGTTAAGCCCCATATCATATCCTTTCATAAGATTTACGCTCAT
>ERZ827108.2056-NODE-2056-length-22853-cov-4.143960_pt1 | contig 22853 bp, 20 predicted proteins | sample MGYA00519921_ERZ827108 | MGnify/ENA primary metagenome ERZ827108 (study PRJEB31778, sample SAMEA3449258) | human gut metagenome | biome: human gut; feature: human-associated habitat; material: faeces | place: United Kingdom | collected 2010/2012 ...
AGTTTTGTATTTATCAATATAAATCCTCCAGTCTTTATAAATTTTAAAAATTAATCGGTTAACCTATTAATATTATTTTAAAAACTTTCGAAAATACTTACAAAAACTAGAAAAAAATAAAAAAATTACTAAAAACTCATTATTTTCATATAAAAAGCATTTAAATATTAATCTTCCTCATGAATTTGAATAGTACTAACAAGTCTAGTATACCTAAATCTATCATAATACAAAAACATGACTAGTAAGATATCATGATTTTTCTGGCAATTTAGTCATGTTTATGATAATGTTCATACCCACCTATTAAATCAATCACATGGTAACCTAATTGTTTTAAATGAATACATAGTTTTCTGCTTTTACTACCTGAAGAACAGAATATATAGTAAGTCGATGTTAAATTCAGATAGTTTTCTGGTATAACGGCTAAATAATTATAAGAAATATTAACAGCATTTTTAATACTACCTAAAATATATTCATATTTATCTCTAATATCAATTAATATTCGTTGATTACTGTCGTGTGTATTAAGAGAAGTGATATGAATTTGATCTATTTCATTAATATCAATAGAATCATACATATAATCAACTCCACTATATTATATGCAAAAGAAAAAACAAGTTAACAGGTAACTTGCTTGTCTCTAATCATCGAAGAAATCATCAAAGAATTGATCATCACTAATAGTATTTACATTTTCTGGTATTTTATCTTCATGAATAATTGGTTTTACTTCTTCTTTCTTTTTATTTTCTTCTATTTTAGGAGTTTCCTTTAATGGAATATCTTCTACTTTCTTAGAAGGCGTAACCATACCAGTAGAATTTGTACGTAATAAATCATCAATTGTAAATGGTTTCTTTTCTACTACAGTATCCTGTGGTTTTACTTCTTCTTTTATAGGAGAAATAACTGGTTCTTTATTAGGAATATCAGAAACACTTTCTTTCTTTTCTACTGGATTCATATTAGTAACTGATAATTTTTCTTGCTCTTCTTTCTGTTTCTTTTCTTCTTCTTCAATTTCAGCAATCTTAGCATCAATTTTCTTAATAATGTCATCTACATTTAAACCACCATTTATAGGTTTAGGATTATTATTTGATATTATACCATTACCACTCATCATACTATTACTCATAGGATTAGGTCTATTAGGAGCCATCATGCCACCAGGCATATTATTAGGCATACCACCAAACATTCCATTTGGCATACCTCCAGGCATTCCACCCATCATACCATTATTTCCACCACTAGTAGGATCATTCATCATCTGCATTAATTTTTCTTTTTTCTTTTGTTTTACATATTCTCTTAAATCAAAAGTATGGACTTCTTGTTTTTCACGGTGTGGATAATCGGCTTTTGTATACTTTTTACCAAATTCCATCTGATAATAAGGAACAAATTTAGTCTTAAAAGGATTCTTTCTCATACGAAGAATGATAACTTCAAATTGTTTCATACGCTGTAAGTCACTAATCGTAACTAATGGAGTGGAAGCAGTTTTATCATCTTTTTTAGATTTTACTTCCCCACACATCTTAGAAATTTCTTCTAGTGCCTTTAACTCTGTTGTAATTAGATAAATTGTATTACCACAGTTACCTTTAATAGTTTCTGCATTTTCTTTACCATAAACTTGGTCAAGCTGAGCAAAGTTTTGGATAATCATAGTAAAACGAATTTGACGGCTACGAGCTGCAGTAATCATAGTCGTAATATCTTTTAACGGTGGCATATTTGCAAACTCATCTAGTAAGAAGTTCGTTCTAACTGGAAGTTTACCACCATGTTTTTGAGCAGTTGCAATTAATGTTTCATAGCATTGCTTTAAAAGAATGGTAACTAATGAGTGATAAGTTTTCTTTTCATCTTGAATAACGATGAATAATGCTGTAGGTTTTTCACCAATAGAAGATAATTCAAAGTCACTATGGCTTAACATTTCTGATAAGTTTTCACGAGTAGCAAATAACTTAATCTTTTGTTTAAATACAGAAATAATAGATCCTTTTGTTTCACTAGGAGCCATAATAGTACCACTAGCATTAGTATAAGCTGCACCACTTGGATCCATCATACTAAAGTATTCTTTCATATAAGTAGATCCGCCAAACTTTTCTTCACCAACAGTAGTCATTAAGCTGATACTATTTAAGTTAATTTGACTTTCATCTGCATCATCAAATAGTGCTAAAGATAATCCTGAAAAATAGTCAGCTGATGTTTTTTCCCAGAACGGATCAGCATTTCCTGATTTTTCTTCATACAAAATATTAGCAGCAAGGTCATCTAGTAATTCGATTGCTTTATCTTGATTACCTGATTTATACATATGATATGGTAGTGATAATGGATTCCATGAATTACCTTCTTGTGGATCACGGAAATTTAAAATTAAAACATTGTACCCTTTTTCACGAAGCATATTAGAAGTTTTTTCATAGATTTCGCCTTTAGGGTCAGTAATAATCATAGATTCTTTTTTCTTAGCTAAAACTTCAACTGTTGGAAAGATAACCGTTTGCGTTTTACCAGATCCAGTAGCACCAATTACTAAAGAATGGTATTCACCGTTATCTACCCAAACTTCATCTTTTTTAATAATTAAAGGAATACCAGCTACATCTGATGTTTCATCACCAGGTCTTACCATAGCTACACCTTTATCTTCTTTTATTTCCTTTTCTTTTGCCCAATGACTATATCCTTTAGAAGATTTTTCTGTTGAAAAACCAAAGCCACTTTCTCTTTCAAAAAAGTAAGAAGATACTGACATAAAAATGGCCCCTAAAAACAAGAAATAAAATACTAAAGTAGTTAAAACTCTACTAGGAGCTAAAGCTGGAAATGGATTAAGTCCATAAAAATGTCCAGTACTAGCAAGTTCAGGAAAGTTTAAAATACCTAAACAAACTATATAAAATAAAAAGATAGCAAAAATAATAAATATTAATACATCACTTGCATCAGCTTTAAATTTTAATTTCATAGTATTATCACTCCAATTACTTATATTCATTATAACAGATATTTTTTATTTATTCACAAAAATTATGGATTAGCTTTCTTTTTCCCGATAAATCATATAGTAAAGCACATTCATCTTGTGGTCTACTATAATAATTTTTAGTAAGCAATAATTCTAATTTATTATCATTCTTGATATCTATTACTTGTTTTATCATAAAGCTAGCTTCGTCATAAATTTTATCAGGGGTAGTAATTACTTTTTCTATTACATAGTTTTTATTATCTTTTACCATAAAGACAATGGAAAATACTTTACTAGCTGTACTTTCTGTATAAAAGTTACTAATAGAATAGATCTTTTCTAAGTTTCCATCATTATCTACATCAATAGTTTGTCTTTGAAATAAATCAAATTCATAAGTAGTATCTAATCCTAAAGAAGTAAGAAGATCACTAATATATATTTTATCATCTTCTAATACTTCATCATTACTAGCAAAAGCTTTTACACTAAATCCTATATTACTAGAATATGCAAAAAGTGGTCCCGTATAGCTAACATCTTTTCCATTATCATATAGATAAAAACGGTTAGTAAATAGTAGTTTATATTTACCTTTATAACTTTCTCCATCATAAATCTCAAATTCTTTTAATTTATAATCATCGTTATCTGTAATATTACTCCATTTACCATTTTCATATTTTATTTTCACAAAAGTATCAGATAATATATATATTTTGTCATGTTTATTTTTTAAGTATCCAGGTAAAAAGATAATAAGCATAATTACTAAATAACCAGCAAGTATTCCTAAAATAATCTTATTAGATTTTGTCATTACACCCTCCTATAATAAACATATCTTTGAATGGAATTAAGTCCATAGGTTTCCCCTACTTCTGTTCCAGGTGAACCAGGGTCAAACATATATATTTTATTGTTGGCAACATCAACACTATCAATTGCTATCCAGTGTCTACCATATTTTACATTTAAAATAACGTAATAACCTTGAGATACTAAGTTATTTAATTCTTGTAAACTTGGGCGATGGTTTACCCTATCCACAAATTTAAAATTAGGGGCTATTCTTTCTACAGCAGACCATGTAATATTACCAGCTGCATCAAATCCTCCAGCTTTTGTAAGTGCTTGTGCAAATGTTCCAGGGTTAAATTCTTCTATAGAAAGAGGACTACCAGAACGCATAATTTGAATTGCTACTGATGTCATAGCACACCCAATTTTTCCTACTGTCTTATTTCCTAATCTAACATTAGACCATTGACTATCATATTGTTTCCAACTAGTGAAGGTTCCTGAATTTGTTGAACCACCATTATAACAGATTTTATTATTATAGGTAGGACTATCGTAACTAGTAGTAGTTCCGTCCCACGTACCAATATCATATTGAGATAAATTATAAGTTTTAATTACATTTAAAATTTTACTAACGTAATTAGGATCCGTTGCGTATCCATGGTCTTTAATACATTGTAGTTGTTCAGAATTTGAGCTATATACATTACAGTTATATTTATCTGATAATAATCTAGAATGGTCTCTAGTAGAATTTTCAAAAGAATCATATACACGATACCATTGACAGTCTTTTCCACTAGAATTACACATAGCTACTACTGTACCATCCCAGAAACTATTACCACTACAAGTATTACTACCTTCACCACTACGATATACTGTTCCACTAACACTACCTGGTGCAGCTTTTGGAGCACAAGTTCCTGCTGTCATACCATAATAATTAGCATATTTAGTACTAAGACCACTACCACCATTGGCACTTTCCAAAGCAGCCTGTGCCATAGTAACTGATGCATAAACACCAGTACGAGTCATTTCAGAAATCGCAACAGGTGAAATATTATTCATAAATTCTGTTCTAGAAGCAGTTGCATTTCCAGTAGTACCACTATAATAATTAGATCCTTCATCACTACGACATATAAAGTTATAATCCATACTACAACTTTGGCTAGGTCCCATATCTTGATATAACAGATAGATATCTTCAGCTATTTTTTTAATTGCCTCTGTTTTTTTAGGTTCTGATTCTGGTAAATAATCAGCATAGTAATCTGGTATAAAACTGTTAACTAAATTCCAGTAGAACACAGAATCTTCCATGGTACTTAAATCACCAATACTAATTTCTTTTGTATCTTCAGGTAAATTAACATTAGTAGGATAAGATTTTACTGTTGTATTACCAACAGTAGTAATTTGACAGGCAGGAGTATATTTATAATATATATAATTTTTTTCCTTATTTGACTTTTTTTTAAAAAATTCAAAAATATTATCATCATCATGACTAGCAATTAATTCTTTTGTAGAACTATCTTTATCGCCTTCAGTAATTAAAGTAGTGCTTTCATTATCTGCACACTCACTACTTTTTTCATATTTATTAGTCATTATCTGCATATTAGCAAGAAGTTTTATTTGTTTCTTCATTTGCTTGTAAGAAACAGTTTCTGCTTCTTCGCCATCTGTTTCATCTTCAACTTCATCCTTGCTTTCATCCAGTGATTCATCAAAAGATTTATTTATAGTTAAAGCTGCCGTTATTAAATTAGTGTCAATACAAATACCATATTTATTATGAATATCAGTTTGTGCTTGTTTTAAATCTTCATAATATTCTTTTTCCAAATCTTTATGAGTGGTAAACAATCCTGTAATTTGATCCCAAATACCATTTACATAATCATTAGCAGTATAAAGAGGTAAATAAATATAACCCACCGTAACAACTAATAAAATAAAAATAATCATAATAAGTGTTAACCAAAATAAAACTTTTTTTCTTTTATTTTTTGTATTAGCACTATCAAAGTCAAAGATATCGAAGTTTGAATCAAAAAGACTATCTTCATTATCCTCTGCTGTTGAATCATTGGTAGATGAAAAAAGGGAATTACTAGGAAAATTTAATTTTCCATTACCTAATGTATCTTTACCAAGACTATCAGCGCCACCACTGGTAGCATCTACTGCTTTATCAGCAGCATCTAAAGCCCCACTTTTATTGGCAGCATTGGCAATTTTTCCAATTTTAGGAGCTTTTTTATTTATAGATTCAGCTCCTTTATTTAAAATATTATCACCAAGTTTTGTTTTACTGGCAAGATCTACTGCTTTTCCGCCAACCGGTCCAAGATAGGCATTAGCCACTGCTTTAGCACCAGTTTTAAGTGCTTTTTTACTTGCATCTTGTTCTTCTTGCTTTTTCATGTCTTTTTGTAAATTTTCATCTTCGCCCATGCCTATCACCTACCTTACTTCTAGTATTCTATAATCCTCCACCTGATCCAAAAGATTCTAATTCTTCAGGAGTAACTACAACATTAATTCTCATACGTCTATTTCCACAGACAAACAAAGCTTCCCCTTGAGAATAACGTTTAATGCTTTCTTTTTCATTATCATTTAAATCAATTAACATTCCTAAATCATCAACAGCTTGTTTTTTAAGTCCCATTACTAAATAGTAAGAAGCATTATCAAATATTGCCTTACCATGCATAATTAAATTAGGAGCTGCAAAGTCACTAGGTTGTTGTGTAATGATAATAGAACCTGTATTATACTTACGAGCACGTCGCTGTACTTGAGCTAAAAATTCAGCTCCAAGTGCATTATTAGCGGACAATAGCACATGGGCTTCATCTACATAAAAGCAAGTATTAATTCCACTATCTAGGCATAAGCCCCAAGCATATTTCAATATATTAAAGAATAATGCATTACGAATATTATCAGCTGAATTCATTAATTCTTTAATATTAAATACAATAAAATCTGTATTAGGATTAATTGTTGTATGACCATCAAAATAATATTTTAATTCTTGTGTTAATGGTCTAATTTTTAACTCAAGTTTTTCCATAATTGCGCGTTCTTGAGTTTGATCTGTCATAGATAATAATCTACCTTTAATGGTTTCATAAACATCTGAAAATGTTGGATAATCATTTGGACCATAATTATAGAAATTACTGTTAAAATCAATTCCAAATCTGCGATATGTATCTTGAACAATTTCACTAAACATTGTTAAAACATCTTCTTCAATAGAAGGATCATAATATCTCATAAAACCTTTTAAGAATTGAAGTGTTCTAGTTAAAACAGTATAACCTAATCCTTGAGCAATTTCCTCTTCATCAGCATCAATTACGATCTGAAGTGGATTAACCATACCATATTCTCCACCCTTACCTAAATCAATTGACTCTCCTCCATAGCTATTAGCCATTTCATAAAGTTCATTTTCAGGGTCGATGGCAACAATTTGATAACCATTTCTAATATGGCTTCTAACTAATAATTTAGCTGCTGTTGATTTACCACTACCAGATGTACCAAGTATAATCATGTTAGCGTTATTACGGTTATTTTCTTTTTTGATTTGATATAAAAATTGGTTAAATAAAATAACTCCTCCCGAAAAATCAACTCCTAGTAAAGTAGACAATCCAGGATCTTTAATACTATCAAAAATAAATGGATACATTGCTGCTATCGTTGGAGATGGAATTGGAGTACCAATACGATTTTCAATATCTTGTTTAGGAAAAATTGGTACAATTGATTTTAATACTTTTTCCTGTTCAAATCTAAGGGAAATCCCTTTCATTTCCATAGCATCTAAGTAATTTTTAACATTTATTTTTTTTAATTCTAAATCTTCTTTTGAATCAGCTGTAATCATAATGTGCATTTGATAGTCAAAAATCTTAGCTTGACTACCAGCTAACATAGTAATAAACGATTCTAGTGATTCATAATCTTGTCTAATTCTTTCACGAACAGTATTATCTCTTTCATCTTGATATCTAGTCTTTAAATCAGCAATTTGCTTATTAATCATCTTAGACATTGTAGAAAAAGGAATTGGAATATGTTTTGCTACTACTTTAATACCAGACATACTAGTTAAAGAAGATAAATAACCAGGGTAAATATATTTAGGGTAAGAAACAACTGTTAAAATAGTTGCATATTTACCACTAACAACAAAATCTCCTGCATTAAATTGTAGTCCTTTAGGAGCTACTTCTGATTTAAAAATACTCATAGAGGCATCACCGTCCCAAATGTGGTAGTAGAACCACCATTTAAGAAATTATCTAAGATAATTCTTAAATCCTCATTATTTGTTTGACTTGCTATTAAACCAGCTGTTGAAAGTCCACTAATTAATGAACGAACTTTCTTTTGAAGTAAATCAACATTTCTTTCTTTAAATAAAATGAAATACTCTGTATCAACAACATTATTATTCATAAAGTAATTACCCTTTTGAATATCTTGATTCAAAAGTTTACGAATCTGTGGATTTTGTTGATTTTGATATTGAAGTTGAAGCTGAGATAGATATACTGAAATATCAACAGGTCTATCAGCAACTACCAACCAAAATTCATAATCTATTGTATTATAAAAGTTTTTTAAAGCTATTAACACATTTGCTTGACTATCTTCATCAAGAATAAAGATGTTACGAGGAGTAATCTTAACTCCTGATACTTTATCTTGATTAGGTAGTATTATCATACCATTTGTAATAGATTGAATATTAATCCAATCTTCAGTCCATTTACTTTGATTTAGATTCTGACTCATCTAAAAAACACCAACCCTTCCATACATAATTTCTTCTCCTAGTAAAATACTGATATATCTCTATGATTAATTGCCTAACGTTATGGTAATAAGCAACAGGTAGAACTAATAAACCAGTAACGATTCCAGGCATAATAGCAAGAATTGCTACCCAAGTAATGTCCATTGGAAGTATTGCTACCAATAACAAAGTAGTACCTAGTCCTGATAAAAATATAATTAAATCAATAGGAGTAAAAAACCCTAATATCAATTGTCCCCTTTTTGTATTAGCGGGAATTAAATAATTTTCATTCACTATATATCACACATTCCTTTCTTCTATTTTTTTGTTTCTGTTTCATCAGCCATAGCTGCCTTATATTTACTACTGGTTTCTAGATCACGTTTTGTACCAGAAATGTCACCAATTGTTGGTTTAATTACATTGCTATAGTTTGAAAAGTCTAATGTATCCAATGATATTGAAACCTGATTTCCATTTGCATCTTTTACTGGTTCTCCAAACTCATCATAGTCATATACGGAAATACCTTTAACAGCATCTTTTACTTCGGCTAATTTACCTAAAACAACAGAATCTTTAGATCCAGTTACACCAGTTCTATTTACAACTGCATTTGTGAATTGCTTATATCCTTCCTTATGAATTTTTTCATATTGTTCACGAGCTTGTTGAGTAGTTAAACCCCAACTAGAAAGTGTTGTAATAGCTCCACTATCTCCGTTGTTAGCTGCCGTAACAGTCTTATCAAAATTTAACCAGTTAAAGCTATGCCCATTATAATTTATCATAAAGTCTTCATTTCCATCAAATCTAGATTCAATCGTTGATTTGAAATCTTTAATTTGTTTTTCAACATTATCCAAATCTTGCTTTCTTTGTCGAAATTTGTCTGCAGGGGTTTGGCCAAATAATATTCCAGAGCCTCTAGATAATAATCTTCCACCCATAGTTGAACCAGCATTAATTCTTCTCAAAGTAGTAGCTGTACTTTTGGATTGAGCATCATAGCCAGTCGAAAAAGTAGGTTTGTCAGTAGACATAATTGCATTTCCTGCAGCTGATCCAGCGGCTAGACCACTAAATAGTGAAGCACCAATATTTCTTGCTCTCGTTAATCCATTTAATTTTCCATGACTTTCATCATAATCATTTCTTGCTTTAAGTGAAGAGGAAAATGCTCCACCCATACCTAAGGCAGTAGCACCCATACCAAGCATTCTCATAAAACTTCCCTTGTTTTTAATTCCTAATGCATCAAACAAGAATTTTGGAACTTGTCTAGCAAAAAATAATAAACCAATTATAATAAATGCAAGTAAAAATACAGCTTCTACTGGATTAGTAACACCATCAAAGAATCCTCTCCAAGCTTGTCCAGATAATAAAAAATCTATCATGTATACTATAAAATAAATAATTGCTATTAGAATAAATAATTCTGACCACGTACTAAAGAGAGTTTTAGTCCATGTTGCAAACATGCCATCTTTAGATGACTTAGGATCAACATAACTTATAATAGGAATTGGAGCAATAGCTCTCAATATTATCATTTTGAAAGCACGAATTGCTACAGAAATACATAAAGAGAATAATACATAACACATCAACACACCAACAATTGTTGATATAATTGGCAAATAGTCATATCTATAAATATTTTTATTAGAATCACTACATGGTTCATTAATTACATTAAGTATTTCTGAAACATTACCAATTTCATCTCCATCACATTCATCTTTTTTATGTGCAAATCCCTGAAATAAAGTAAGTGCCATATTATCAGAAATGCCAGTAATATCATCAGAATTCAACGTATTTGCAGTACCAACAACAATTCTTGGTATTACAGGTAACAACTTATTTTGAAATTCTGTCATTAATGAAAATACTGATGGTAGTGCAATTAACATAATTAAAACAGAAATGATTCTAGTAACAATTTTACCTACTCCTTGCTCTTTATCTGAAATTTTATCAGGATTTACTAAATATGAAAGTATGGAAACAGTTACCTTAAAAAGCATGAATATTCCAAGTATTACATAAACTCTTTCTTCAAATTCTTGGTAAAATCCAGTCAACTCAAAATTTGATAAATTAAATACCGTTCTAAAGAAAATTGTAATAATTGAATATACAACCCAGTCGATTGTAGCAAGTAGTGTTCTAAAAAAATTCATGATTCCAGAACGTGATATATCTAATATAAAAGAATTTAGCATAAAAATCACTCCCCAATATGACAAGTCGAACTTGCTGCACCAGTTACATCATTAAATATATTAAGTAGCCAACTTAAAATTAAAGGAACAAAGAATAAAATTACAGCAATGATTAACCTTTTGATAAATTTACTTGATGCTTTCTTTAAAGCATCTTTATCATCTTTTAAAATAGCTCCAGCAAAATCAATACCACCAAGAACAATAACAATAATAGGTGCTATTATTTGAATCCATCTAAAAATCATATTAATGAAATCTAGCATGTCATCTCCAATAATTCCCTCACAATTAACATCAGCTTTATTATTCGTATTACCATCAGTAGAATCATCTTTTACAATGCCATCAGAACTATATATTTTAGACTCACAATATGAATTAGGTTGCAATGTTAATTTTCTAACAGTATTACCACCTGATTCTGATTTATTAGCATAATATGGGAAAAATATTTTCTTTCCTGAGGAATCAGTTGCATACCAAAGGTTTTTGGGCATATTGCTACAATTTGACATTGTTTGATAGTTTTCCCATCTAGAGTCATCACCAACTGACATGTATTGGTCATTTTTGCTTTTATTAGGTTCATTCGTTATGCAATTTTCACCTAAGCAAACTGCATAACTGGTAGCTCCAGTGTTAGAGGTGAATTTATAGGCATAAACATATGTAAGATTGTTATAAGTGTATACACAGCAACTGCCTGATGAATTTCCAGTATTAATTGAGCTCCCATCATAGGTAGTTTCAATTTTTGATCCGGTTATCGTTAAAGTAGAAAAATCTTGGCAAGAAAAATTACCAATTTGATTACTTTTACAATTAGATTTTGAAAAGTTATTATTAGTTAAATAAAAAGAATACGTATTTTTTCCTTCTTCTTTATGCTTTAACATTGTTAACGTATTAGGACAAGTATATTTATTGTTGTCAACAAAAGTTGAGGTATAAGAGGAAGAACCAGCCTCTATTTCTGAATAATAGCCATCTGCTAATTCAATAACTCTTACATTGTCAATAAAAAACTCAGTACCACTTACTTTTTTGTAACAATCATTAACACTGGCGCCAGAACGACATTCATCTATATCAGCATAATCTGACATTAATACTGGATTAGAAAAAGAAGTTTGACCATTAGAATCTAATGTAATTGTAGTTTTAATGATAATATCAGGAGTTTCTGGAATATTTCCTGTATAAGTACATTGCATTTTAGGAGCAGTAGAAACAGCAAAAGCATTAATTGGAAATAATAATAAAAATGCTACAAGCCATATAATATTATAAATTTTTAATTTCATTATTAAACCTCCTTTAATCTATATCAAACCAACAAGCTTGCCAATCCTTTTGCTCGCCGTTATCAGTTTTGGCAAATAAATTCATTACAAGTGTTACTATGGTTACCACAAAGAAACACATAACAGCTGCAATGCATCTTCTAATAAATCTAGCAATTGCTTCACTATTTCCTTTATCATCAGAAGAAGCTACAGCTTTCACAAAATCAATAGTACCCATAACAATTAATAAAATTGGAACAAAAATTTTCAAGGTATTAAATGCTACTCTTTTAACAAACCATATGATTGGTCGTAACTTAGCAGGGCAATCACTATCATCATCACTACTATTTGATATAGTATTTCCACACATAGCATTTCTTATCTTACAAATGCTATTATTACAATATTGTTCAATATCATCACCATAAGTATTACAGTACTGACTAACGGTAGCATTAGTATATTGTGTTTCCCCTTTTGTAGCCTTAATAGAATTTTTGCTTGGTACAAAGAAAATATCTTCACAATTTGAAGAAGGAAAAATATTGCTTCCTACTTCACTAAAGTTAAATTTGCTAGAATTACCGTCAGGATAAACAACCTCCCAAGCATTGCTATATTTTGAAATTTGGAGTGATTTCTGTTCTTTTTGACCCCTATATTTGCAAGTATACTCTAACTCATTCATATTAAAACTAACAGAAGGTTCAATCTTCACTGTATTATCAAAAAGATTAAAAGGAATACCAGTAATGGCCTGAGCAAATCCTTTTAAGATTGACGAATCATTAGTACTAAAAATATTTGCAGTATAAGCATTATCATCTTTACAGAAATAAAATTTGCCTATTGGTGTTGATTTACAAAATTCAGTAAATCCAGCAAGTGTTTTAGAAATATTCACGTATATGCTAGGGCAAATTAACTTATCACTATCTTTATCATAGAAAAAGCTATAGTCATCAATGTGATTAATAACATTAAAATTATAACTTCCTTCTGCTACTGAAAAAGTTCCAGATATAGTATCTCCTTTTTTTACAATTTCATAGTTACTTTTATATTGTCCAAGGTCAACAATAGGAAAATAATTTTCAGCACCTTCGTAGGTACAACTAATGCATTGATCGCCATCACATGATTTTGCATTTACTGATGGTATATTAATTATAAAAATTACTAATAATAATAGGAAAAATATATATACTTTTTTTAAGTTCTGCTTCATATTTAATACACTCCTTGTAGTCACAATAATCCAAATTAATTATAACATAAAAAAAATAATAGCAAAACTATATTTTGCTATTATTCTATATTTTTTTATTTACCGGCTTCTCTCCAGCAATCTTTCCAGCTTCCAGTACCTTCAACTCCGCTATCACTAGTAGTAAATAAATTCATTAATAGTGTTACAATAGTTGTAACAAAGAATACTGCTACTGCTGCAATAGCACGTTTAATTAACTTACCAGTTGCACCCTTAATTTCTTTGTCATCACTTGACATTACAGCTTTTCCTAAATCAATTGATCCCATAACGATTAATAAAATAGGAATACCAATTTGAATAATTGGAAAAATTCCTTGTCTAACAAATCTAAGAATTGGCAATAAATCTTGTTGCTCACAAGTAGCCATAATTTGTACTAAATCTAACATAAACTTCCTCCTCATTTATAACTAAATAATATAATAATATATTAATTTAGTCAATATATTGTAAAAATATTGACATCTTTTTACATATTCTAATAATTAATGATACCTATTCGATTTAATAAATTCTGTAGTACTTCTGAATTATTTTCTCTTTCATCTAATGGTGGCATTACAAAGAATATTTTAATATTAGCTTCATATTCAAACTCTTTGATATCACTATCAGATAAGATACTTTGTGCTAAAACTATTTTTCTTCCTGCTAGTTTACTGAAAATAGTTCTATCTCTTCTCATTAATTTATTTAACTTAATAGTAGATGGTTCAATTAAATACAGTACTTCATTACATACATCTATATTATCACATTTATTTAAATCAATTAATAATACATTAACATCTTTGTGTCTTAATACTTCATTTGCTAAATTACTAGCATCTACTGATATCATTTCTTTATCATTAAAATACATAAAATCTTTTTTATCTACTTCAATAGCTAATACACTTTTTCCCATATCTTTTAATTCTTTTTTTAACATATAAGTAAGCATAGTAGCACCAGAATGTTCTGTAACATTTTTAATTCCTAAAATGTAAGTACCAGTAGATACAATATTATTAATAACTGTATTACCACCACCGGTACTACCAGTTTCACTACTAGTAGGAGTGCTATCAATTTGATGTAAGTGTGCTACATCACGATAGGTATTAGGATTTGTTAGTAAGTAATTTACTCCATCTAAATTAGTAGTGAAATTATAAATTCCCATAGAAATTAATTTTGATAAAAACTGTGGTGCCAAACATTCAGGAGTATCAGGAAGTAAAATAATAATCTTTTCTACATCTAATGACATAGATAATTTTTGAAGATTACGTACATCCTGATAATTCTTTAATGCTGTTAAATCTAAAATCATTCTTCCAAAAAAGAAATTAGAAAACATTTGAATTAATTCATCAGCATCAAACACACCATGAATAGATTTAATAATTTCAATATCTAAATTTGCTAATTCTGCTTGTCTTTCATTTGATATAATTACGTTCATAACATCACCCTATTCTATCCACTAATGGAACAACCACTTGGTAATCCACTAACAGCACCAGACGAATAAATCAAAGCTGTTTCTCCTTTTACTAAAAATAAGTTTCCTGCAAATGGTAATAAATTATTAACAAGTGGAATATCTACATTTACAAAAGTAGCTATTGTATAATAAGCGCCTTTATAGGTAGATAAATCATTGGAAGTACCTGTTACATCTACTTTATTATATTTGTAACAAAAACTACCAGCATCTAATCTTGCTACAGTATAGCCATTATTACTACACCAATTTTCAAATTGAGTATTCATTTTATAATTACTTTTTAACATTAAATCATTAATCTGTGATATAGCGGAACAAGTCATTCCCTCATTTTTTTCAACAATACTACGTATTTCATTTTTAACACGAAAAGCTTTAGTGTAATTAACACTAAAAGCTAAATAACAATTAATAATAATCATAAATATTACGATAATTTGCAGTGTCATTGCACCACTTATAGCATCTCTCACACTATCACCACTTTTCTATATTAGCCTTGAGCACATTGATCAGGATTATTTTTGCAATCAGTACTAATATTATTCCATTGTCCGGTAATTGTATTCTTTATCTGTGGCCACATAAACCAGAAGAATGCAATAATTGCTCCAATTGCGATAATAGTAACAACAGTCATATTTAATTCTCCAGTTGCTTCTTTCATTAATATCTCCTCCTTTATTCTATATAATTTATTATACCATATTTTTTAATCATTACTATATTTTTTTATTTTTTCAAATTATTTATGTTAAAATGTTTACAGAATGGTATGTGATGATATGAAAAATAAAAAAAATATAATCCTATTTTTAACTTTTACCTTTATTATTATGTGTAGTATTTTTTTATTTAGTTATGGAAATGACTTCTACTGGCATCTAAAAACAGGAGAATATATCATAAATAATAATAAGATCCCACATACTGGAATATTTTCCTATTATGCAATAAGCAACAATTTAACTTGGATTTCTCATGAATGGCTATTTGAAGTTATTATTTATCTATATCAAAATCTTTTTTCTAACTATGGAGCTATTATTTATATTATTTTTTCTTTAATCATATTTAGTTTTCTATTATGGAAACTAAATCAAGAAAATTTTATAAAGTATCCTTTTTATACCGTTATTTGGGCAGTAGTTTCCATGTTAATTCTTGCTAATAAGATATTACCAAGACCACATTTAATTAGTTATATATTGTTTGCAGTCACAATTTTAATAGCATTTCAAATTCAAAAAGGAAAAAGTAATAAAATAATTTTTTTAGTTCCTATTATTTCTATTCTATGGAGTAATATACATGGTGGAAGCAGTAATCTTAGTTATATTATTTATGGAATATTTTTACTAGATAGTATCAGAAGAAAAGATAAAGAATTATCAAAAAAATATTTAACTACGCTAGTATTATCTCTATTATTTATTATGATAAATCCTCATGGAATAAAAATGATTTTTTACCCTTATCAAAATATGACATATAAAGTAATGTTATCTTGTATTGATGAGTGGCAAAGACTAAATATATTCAGTATAGACGGAATCTTCTATTTACTATTTATAATAAGTATTATCTATATTTTATTTAAAAATAGAAAACAAGTAAGTCTTCTTACCATTCTTCTAATTAGTATTTTCACTCTACTAGCAATAAAATCTACTCGCTTTATGCCCTATTTGTTAATAGTTAGTACTAGTATTATTCCAAATTACATTCAAACATCAAAATTTAAAATAGATATTATCCCTATTTTTATCTTTGTGGTATTAGTTTTTATTATATTAACTATAACTATCGTGATTCCACAAGCAAACAACAGTTTTAAAAGAATATCAGATGATATGATTCAATATTTAAAAGAAAAAGAAAATTTAGTTTTATATAATTCTTATAATCTAGGTGGCTATTTAATTTATAAAGATATTTCAGTCTTTATTGATAGTAGAGCTGATATTTATATTAACTGTAATTTTTCAGATGTCTGTCAAATAGAAAAAGGCTATCAACCTAATCTATTAGAAAAATATAATTTTAATACTCTTATTATTGAAAACAAATCAGGAGCATATTCATATCTTAAAAATAACGATAATTACGAATTATATATGCAAGATAAGAATAACAGTTTATTTATTAGAAAGTAAAAAGCTATAGTTCATTTAACACAAACTATAACTTTTTATTTTAATTTTAAATATTACTAAACATATAAACCATAGAAATCAAAATCAGTACCATAACACCAGCACCTGTTGCTACTAACATAACCATTGTTTGACTTTCCATATGATTTAATCTCTCTTTATATTTTTGTTCCCTAGCTTTTGCTTGTAAATTAGAAACTGTTCTAGAAAACATTAATAATCTTTCTTGTTTATCTTCTTGTTTACCAAGCCCTAAACGATATAAAAGTCTCATCATTCTCATAGAATCCCTAACAGGATATTCATTAGCAAATTCCATATAAGGATCAATAGAAGAATCACCAGCATCAATCTTAGCTATCATATCTCTTAAACCTGGTTTAAAGATATCAGGGGCATCTTCAATTGATTTAGCAAGAGCAACGGGAACTGTATAATGCTGAATTAAAATCTCTAATCCTTTTAAATAATAAGGAAGCATAATATCGATATCATGTAAATGTTTTTTATAATACTTTTTTAAAGAAGTGTAATTAGATTTAAAAACTAAGTATCCAACAAAAATAGATAACACAATATTAATTGCACTAAGTTCTGTTAAAAAGATAAATAGAAAAACGACGATAACGATAAAAGCCATTTTAATTCTTTTATTAAATAAAACATTAGGGTCAACTTTTTCTCCATACTTAGCAGCTACTAAAAAATCATAATCACTTTCTTTTAATAACTGAAATACTGCTTGATTATCTTGAATAAATTTTTTACCATCTACTGTCTTATTATAAAGTAATACTCCAAGAATTAAAGCTCCACAAATAATTACTTCCACTATTCAGCACCTACATTCTCGTTATAATATTTTTCTCCTTTTAGAAGAAAATAACTATTAATCAAGATAATACCATGTAAAATAATTAAAATAATTGGATTACCAAGAATCGCTATATAAGTCTCTCTACCAAGTAAATACTGTACTAACATAACCATTAGATAAAGCATAACACCATATTTTAAGAAAGACTTATGGAAGTTAGCTCTATCAATTCTATCACGGTAAACGCTTTCAACAAGCATATCGATATCAAGTTGCATATTTTCTAAGGATTCTCCAGAATCTCTAGAACCTTCTTTCGTAATTTGTAGGAACAACTGATGCATATTTTTTACGATATAGTAAGGATACTTATTACTCATATAATTTACAGATTCATCAATACTACCATTTTCATAAGCCATAGAAATCATCATATTTACATCACTTAAAATAGGATCTTCTAATACTCCACTTGCAGCTACTCCTTCTAGAGCTTTAACAAAGCTTTGTGTAGTAGCAAATTCCATAATTGTATTAGTAGTATATACTTGTACTTGTTCAAAAATAAATTCACTATAAACTCTTTTACATCTTAAAAAAGCTAAATAAGGAATACAAGCATTGGCAAGTAAAATATAGATAATAGAAATAAATAAATTATAAAAATATAAGTAAGAAATAACGCCAGCAAAAATAGTGAAAACAACGACTTGCATCATATATTGTTTTGGTGTATATTCTTGCCCTAATTCTTTTGTTTTCTCTCTAACTACTTTAAAGGAATAAGGTGCAAACTTATCATAAATGACGCCTGCTTGTTCCGTTATAAATTTATAAACATTTTGACCACGGTATTGTCTATAAATTATAATGAATAAAGCAATTATTAATAAAATAATTAATTCCATTTTTTTCATCACCTCTTTTATGAGTTTATTTGGTCTTGATTGATATTAGTAGTAAAGAATCTAGGTTGTTGTGGTACTTGATTTACTACTTGTTGATTTGATAAAGTTACATTTTTAATACCTGTTTCACTAGAAAGTTGATTATCTGGAATATTAATAGGACTACTTTGAATATGAACTGGATTTACTGGTGTAGAAGTAGTATTTTGAATAGGCGTTGTAGGAATATTCGTACTACTTTCTACTTCCTCTTTTTGATTTTCCATAATACTATCTAGATTAAATTCTTCTTTTCCACTAGGATCTGTACTACTAGGATTATCACTAAATGCATCCATATTTATATTAATATTTTGTCCACTTAAATACTCAAGTAAATGATCACTAGGCTGTTTTTTTACTACTTTTCCTGTCATAGTTTTTTGATATAAAACATTATAAACTGGTTTATTTGTTTCTTCATCAATATAAAACTCCGTAATTTCATCAATTTCACGATGAAATTTTCCATACTTAGCACTATAGTAAGCTTTGATATGAACAGCTAATTGAATATAACGATAAATCGTATTTAAGAACTGATCTACATCTAAGTCTGTTTCCATTAAGGCATACATTCTGTGTGGAACAGCACTAGCTTTATCAGAGTGGATTGTAGATAAAATATTATGTCCTGATGAAATAGAGTTACGAACAGCACTTACTGCTTCTGCACTACGAACTTCTGATAATAAAATCCATTTTGGATTTTGTCTCATACAAGTAACTAATACATCAGAGTAAGACGCTATATTATTGGTTTTCATAGCTACAATATCACGATGTGGATAAATCTTATCTAAGTGAAGTTCCAAAGTATCCTCAATCGTAATAATCTTTTCATTTTCTCTCGTATGACTCGCTAAATATTTAACGAACTCTGTTTTACCACTACCAGTTTCACCACATACCATAATATTACAGTGTCCTAATACACATTGGATTAAAAAGTCATGAATATCTTTGGTAACATAGTCTTCTTTTAATAAATTTTCTTCTTTAAGACGAATCTTAGCTGGTGTTTTACGAATAACTAACGCAATACCATTAGTAGCAATAGACTCATGTACAAAGTTAAGACGTAACTCTGGACTTTCAGCATCAAGAAAGGGACTCGCATTATTGAAAGTTGTCCCCATAACATTAGAACACTGAAACGCTAGCTTTTCAACTGTAGCATTATTAATCTTAGGATTTTCAACACGATAAGAACCTTTTTCCAAAGAACGCAACCATATCTGTCCATTATTGGTATAAGAAATATCGGTAATATCATCATTATCAATATACTCTTTAAAAGCTCCAAAATCTAGTTGTTCAAACATATTATCTTTCATTAAAGCCCCTCCATTATTCTTTTTATTCTTTTAATTATTGAGTTACTGTATCGTCAGTCCATACAGTTACTTTATTTATAAAATCTTTTAATGATTCATTAGCAATAGATACTTCTCCAGGATTTTCTTTAGTAGATTCTGCTGTTGGTACTGGAATTAATGTTACTTCATAAGTTCTTAAGTACATAGCTTTACGAAGTAAAATATGATATTCTTCAGGAACTGCAAAGATAATTTGTGATGGTGTTTTAACATTTTCAGGATCTTCAAATACACTATCACCATTGGCATCTACTACATCTAAAACTTTTACATTTTGAAGTAGTTTACCAACCATAATCTTATCTTTAGTGTCACTAGTCATATTGTCTTCATCAATCTTATTAACTGCTTTTAAATAAATATCGATATAATTACCTGGGTAAACTTTATTACCATAAGTAGTAGATGTTGTAACACTCATATTAACAAGTACATAACCATCAGGATAATTATAAATAATAGAATCTGGTAAATCACTTTGAGATACTACACTACCTCCATAGAATAAACTTCCTTTTGGAATGGTAGTATTTACATTCGTATATTTACCAACTATTTGAGATACAGAAGTAATAGCATTTCCTTTTATCATAGCAGGTGGTACTTCAATACTTCCTATCATATCACTCGTAATTTTAGTTCTTGCAGGAATTGACTGTGTTGCATAAGGAACAGTAATTGGATTAATAGCTGATTTAATACGGTAATTATATCCAACATATAAGACTACTAGTCCAAGAAGTATTCCTACTACTGTAACTGTATTTTTATTAGTAAAGAATTTTTTAATCGTTATTGACATATTTCCTTTCATTTTTCATTTCCCCTTTCTTATTCATTAACATTCTTTAATAATCGATCTTCTTCATATTTTGTTTCCAAAATAGCATCTATTTTATTGACAATATCAAAATCTTCTCCAGCAAATGTAGCAACGGTATTAGAGCCAATTTGCACACTTACTTTTGGTGGTGTTTCATTTAAATCTAAAATTCTAATCTTATAATTACGGTCTCTATTTACATTTTCAGCAAATCTTCTTACAAAGCTTTCTACAAACTTTTCACGGTCCATTCGAAGTACACCTTTTAATCTGTAATAGGAAGTATCTACCGCATCAATCATAGATGCTTCTGTTGTTTCTTCTAATAAATAATAGTCTAGCTCATTACCTGTTTGGTAGTTTTGTACAATATTTACAACAAATAAAGTCAAAACACCAATGATAATAATACCAACTAAAGCCATACCTTTACTCATACATACCTCCTATTTACTAATGGTATCACATTCGGTACCATTAATAGCATTATTACAACCCGCAATAGATTTTCTTTCTGTCATACCATAACCGCCTACGCTATAAGTAATAAAATTAGAATTTTCTTCGCTACCAGAGTTACCATTAATATTATCTAAGAACTTACTAGTACATACTTCCTGTCCTCTACTATTTTTATAACAGCTCATATTATAATCTAGATAATTTTTCTCACCATCGCCATTATAATCACGAACATGCTTATTATAAGAACGAATATTTCTAATATTTTCTCTCGTTAAAACAAATTCATAATCGATTTCAGAAGAATTATTACTAACGTCATAAATAGATTCTCCTTTAGACTCAATGGTACTAATTAATGTTTCTGGATCTACTGCATCATCATAATAAGATTTTTCTTTTAAAATAGCAGCACCAGTAGCTTTATTAGTACTCTTATCAATAGTACCCGTCCAATTAAATCTAGGATTTCGATTATTTGGGAACATATCTGTTAAATTAATTGGTCTAAAAATGTATCTAATTCCCTCGTCTTCACCAGGGCAATCATTTTTATCATTACAGATAAGTCCAGGATCTGTTCCATATAAACAAGCAATATTAACACCATTACCTGTTGTACCCCATTGATTCCAACTACCTATATTATAAAATCTTACATGAATATTTTTAGTATAACCGTCTGTTGAATCACTTGTAACAGAAGAATTATAATATGGCCAATTTCGATAATTATTAATAAATCTAGTATCAAACTGAGTAAAATATTTATTTTGTGCTGAATAATATTTATCATTTTTATCTAATGATGTATCCGTACTAGAATTGGTTTGATTATATAAGACATCATTACCATTTACCTTAGAAACATAAGCAGCACCTATTCCAACTTCTACTGTTCTTGAAATTTGATAACTATAAATATCTTTTCTAATATGACTATTAATAAAATCTGTGTCTAAACTTCCCTGCGTAGGATCCGCTAGATTCGTACTAGATTGATAGTTTACTGCTTCTGTTTTCTTAGTTTCAGTAGAGGAGATTTTATTTTCACTATCTTTATTACTAAAAGTAGTAGTTTTAGATTTATATTTGTCATTAGACTCTTTATTGTATTCTTCATTTACTATAATCTGATATTTTTCATTACTAATAGCAGAACTACTAAATTCTTTAATTCCAGCAACTACATTATTGTATTCATTCTCACTAGCTAAAATGTCTTCTCTATAATGAATACCTCTATCATCACAAGGCCAATTTGTATAAACTTCATAACATTTTGTACCAGCAGTTTCACCATTAGCATTACAACTATTTAAATAAGTGA
>ERZ827108.2075-NODE-2075-length-22624-cov-4.403429_pt1 | contig 22624 bp, 22 predicted proteins | sample MGYA00519921_ERZ827108 | MGnify/ENA primary metagenome ERZ827108 (study PRJEB31778, sample SAMEA3449258) | human gut metagenome | biome: human gut; feature: human-associated habitat; material: faeces | place: United Kingdom | collected 2010/2012 ...
ATTTGTTTGTTTTTGTCATTATTTAAATAGATTGATTCATATGAATCGTCATTGCCGAAAAAAGTTGTAGTCCTCTACGTCGTCGGCACCACTTGATTATCACACATCTATATTAGATGTGTTTTTTCTTTTAAAAAATATTGTTGTAAAACTATAATTTTATAGTATAATAAATCTATAATAGAATGAAAAGGAAGTTAAAAAATATGAAAAATAGAAAAGTCTTATTATTAATGGCAATGTTAAGTATGGTGTTTACTGTTATAATACCAACTTCTATTTATGCACTTGATCCTGAAACTAATCAAGAGACAGGGGAGACAACTCCTAGTCCTACGCCATCACCATCACCTAGTGAAGAACCTACACCAAGCCCTAGTCCCAGTGAAAGCGCAGTTACCAAAACTATATCTTTAGATAATACTTCATTAGAATTAGGTACTAATAAGTCTATTACATTAGTAGCTACTGTAACACCTAGTGGTAGTGAGATAGAGTGGTCTAGTAGTGATGAAGAGGTAGCTAAAGTTTCAGAAAATGGAAAAGTTACTACTTTATCAAAAGCTGGAACTACTACTATTACTGCTACCATTAAAGGTACTACTATAAAAGCTAGCTGTACTATTAAAGTAACAAAAGCAGTGGGAAGTGATGCTACTTTAAAAAAATTAGTAATTTCTAATGGTACATTAGATAAAGAATTTAAATCTGATGTTTATAATTATTCTGTTACACTAGATACAAGTGTTAATAAGTTAGAATTTACATATGAATTATCAGATAGTAATGCTAGTTATTTTGGCCCTTCTTCTAATGTTAATAAAAACTTAAAAAATGGTGATAAATTAGAATTAAAAGTAGTTGCAGAAGATGGAACTACAAATCATACTTATACTTTAACTATTGTAAAAGATGCTAGTAATCTAAATCTAAAATCACTTAAAATTAATGGCTATGCGTTAAATGAAGTGTTTGATTATAATACTTTACATTATACTGCTAGTATTCCTTATGAAGTAGATACAATCACTGTAGCTGCTACTTCTATTGATAATGCTGCTAATGTTGATATTACTGGATTAACTAATTTAAAAGTAGGAGAAAATACAGTAACTATTACAGTATCTGATAAAGCAGGAAATAGTAAGAAATATACTATTGTTGTAACAAGAGAAAGTGAAAAATCTGTTTCAGAAAATCCAACCTCTATTATTACTTCAACTAGTAGTAATCAAACTTCTAGTATTATAAATTCTAATTCTAATCATAAAAATGATGATAGTTTTCTAAAATATTTAATTGTTAGTATAGCTTGTTTTATTTTATTTTTAATAGGAGGTATTGGTATTTACTTTTATATGAAAACTTCGCCTAAGAAAATTAAAAATGAATTAAAAAATTTAAATAATGGGAAGAAACAAAAGGAATCTCCTATTTTAGAAGTAGGAAATGAAAAACAAGAAGCACTTAAAGAAGTTATGAATGAAGATTTAATGAAAACAAAAGAATTTTCAAAAGAAGAATTGATAGATAAAGAAGAAACTGAAAATTTATTTGATGAGGAAGATGTATAATTACATCTTTTCTTATCTTTATTGGTAGGAGGAATAATTATGTTTTTAAAACCAAAGGAAAATGATACGAATAATGAAATGAAAATTGTTGATAATCTACGTGGACTTAGTATAGATATGATTCATGAAGCAGGAAGTGGACACCCAGGCATTAGTTTAGATAGTGCTCCAATTCTTTATACTTTATATGCAAAACATTTAAAAATAAATCCTAGTGATCCTAATTGGATTAATCGAGATCGTTTTATTTTATCAGCTGGGCATGCTTCTAGCTTACTTTATGCTACTTTATATATGTCAGGATTTGATCTTTCATTAGATGATTTAAAGAAATTTCGTACACTTCATTCTAAGACACCAGGACATCCTGAATATATGGTAACACCAGGTGTTGATATGTCTACAGACCCTTTAGGAGAAGGAATTAGTAGTGCAGTAGGAATGGCTATGGGGGAATGTTTTTTAAGAGAATATTATAGAAAACAGAATTTAAATATTTTTGATTATTATACTTATGTTTTATGCAGTGATGGTGATTTATTAGAAGGCGTAAGTTATGAAGCAATGGCTTTAGCTGGTACCTTAAAGTTAAACAAATTAATTGTTTTATATGATTCTAATAAAATTTGCTTAGATGGTAAAGTTGAAGATGTAAATAGTGTTGATATGCCTAAATATTTTTCTAGTTTAAATTGGAATGTATTAATGGCTGATGGAGAAGATATTAATTCAATAGATAATGCAATTACTCGGGCAAAACAAGGGTTACTTCCTACCATTATTATTGTAAATACCACAATCGGTAAACATTCTAAATACGAAGGAACTAATTATATTCATGGAGCTAAATTATCAAAAGAAGATATTACGGAAATAAAAAATGAATTAGGTCTAAGAGATATTCCTTTTACTGTTAGTAATGATAGTAAAGAAGAAATGGAAAATATGATTTTATCTCGTAATAAGGAAATATATGATAAATGGCAGAAAGATTATGAACTATTAGATATTTCTATTAAAAATGCATTAGAAAAAATAAAAAATCATGATCTATCATTAGATGACATTAATTTTGACTATATTTATTCCGAAGAAGAAAGTGAAAGTCTTAGAAGTATTTCTTCTAAAATCTTAAATTTACTTGCAGATAGTAATCCTATGTTATTAGGAGGAAGTGCTGATTTAAGTACCACTATTCAAACTAAGATAGATAATGGTTCTATTTTTAGTAAAGATAATTATTTAGGTAGAAATATTTGCTACGGAGTTAGAGAACATGCAATGGCATCTATTATGAATGGACTTTCTTTAACAGGTATTCGTAATTTTTCTTCTACTTTCTTAGCTTTTTCTGATTATTGTAAGCCAGCTATTCGTCTAGCTTGTCAAATGAATTTAGCTAACGTTTATCTTTTCTCACACGATTCTATTACCGTTGGACAAGATGGTCCAACTCATCAACCAGTAGAACAGTTAGTATCTCTTAGAAGTATGCCTAATTTAGAAGTTTTAAGACCAGCTGATGTGAATGAAATGATAGGTATTTATAAATATGTATTTTCTAAAAAAGAGGGGCCAAGTGCCATTATTTTAAGTAGAAATAGTACGAAAACGAAAGAAAACACAAGCATTAATGAAGTAAAGAAAGGTGCTTATATCGTTTCTAAAGAAGAAAAAGAGTTAGATGCTATTATTGTATCTAGTGGGGAAGAACTGGATTTAGCTTTAGATGTTAGCAAAGAACTCTCAGAAAAGGGTTATGGTATTCGTGTTGTTAGTATGCCATCTATTTCTTTATTCCAAAAACAAAAATCTTCTTATCAAGAAGAAATTATTCCTACTAATACTAAAGTGTTCGTGATAGAAGCATCATCTTCTTATTCTTGGTATTTTCTTGTAAATAGTAAAGATTATTTATTTACAGTAGATGAATATGGTAAAAGTGGTACGAAAGAAGATCTTATGAAAGAGTATGGATTTACTAGTGATAAAATTTCTTCTCGTATTCAAAATTTATTAAAATAGTTTCATAATTCGACAGAAAAAATGTTCTTGTTTTATTACCATAGAATTGGTGATAGAATGAGAACGTTTTATATTTTCAAAATGAAAAAAGAGTTTGTAAGTTTATATCAAAATAGTCCTGGTAGTTTATATAATGTTTTAAAGCATTTATATTATATGAAAAGACATGAGATGAGTTATGGATTTAATCTATTTCAACAGTTGACAGAAAAAATTGATAAAAATAAACTAGATAGAGAAATTTATATTAAGTATCATGATGAAATGGTTTATTCAAAAAATCATGATGAACATATTATCAATAATTTATACAAAGATGAAATTAGTATTTTAATCATTAAAAGCACTTATATTTTAATTAATGCTAATAGAAATTATAGTTCCTTTTTCACTATTTTAGAAAGTTTAGGGGACGAATACTTTGTATGTGATTTTGTAAGTCAAGATTATTTTTGGATAAATGATATTAAAATGCTTGTCTAAATCATAAACTTTTAGTAAAATAGCTTCAAGGAGATGATATTATGGAGATGTTTTTAGATATATTAAAGGTAGTAGGACTATTACTTGTTGGTGCTGTAATTGGATTTTTTATAGCTCGTAAATATATGATGAAATATTTAAAGAAAAATCCACCAATTAACGAAGAAATGATCAAAGCATTAATGACACAAATGGGTAGAAAGCCTAGTCAAAAGCAAGTAAATCAAATGATGAAATCTATGGAAAAATATATGTAGTTTTGATAAAAGTAGAGTTTTCTACTTTTTCTTTTTGTCTTCTTTTATAAATTTTGATGACTTTTTACTAGAAATTTGATAAACTTGTAGTAATGATAGGAAGCTTGGTGATAATATGAAGAATATAAAAAAGAGTTATTTTATTATTTTTGGATTAATCGTGCTAGCAGTTGTTTGTTTTAGTACATCTTACGCTATATTTTCAAATACGAAAGAAGAACATGGTAAATTAAATATAGTAGCAGGTAATTTAAATTATAAGATAGAAAGTAGTGAACTAGATAGTGATAGTGTTACTGTTCCTGCTAATACTAGTAAAGAGATTAGAATTAAGTTAACTTCTTTAAATGAAGTAAGTTCTAAGTATGAATTATATTATATTTTAGATAAGACAAATGATAAAGTAAGCGTTGGTTATAGTAAAGATACAAAAGATAGTGTTTTAGGTACTGTTGAAGCTAATAAAAATAAAATAATTACTATAGTGATTAGAAATGATAGTGATACTAGTAGCAAAATAACTTTTAAAGTATTGGGAGGATTACTTAACAATAATTTAGCATTAAAAGATGGGAATAGCCTAAATCAACAGGTAATCCAACTTATTATTTTAGAGGTAATGTAGAAAATAATTATGTAAGTTTTGCTGGCTTTGCTTGGAGAATAGTTAGAATTAATGAAGATGGAACAGTTAGACTTATTATGCAAGATGGAATTAATAATAATACAAATTATCAATTTAATTCGAATTGTAATAATTACACTTATATGTATTATTCAAATAGTGAAGCAAAACCAATTCTTGAAAATTGGTATCAAGAAAATATTGAAAGAAAATCAAATTTAGCTGGCAAGACAGTTAGTGGTAATTATTATTGTGAACAAGCAAAGGTAAAAGACTATTCCGACTTTACTGATGGAAATGCTAATATGGCTATATCAAGTAATTATATTTCTAGTTTTAAATGCTCTGCTGATGGAAATAATAAAGGAATAGTAAATGGCAATATAGGATTAATTAATTATGATGAGCTTATTTATGCTGGAGTTAAATCTGGCGTCAGTTATTTATATAACTTATCAATTCCTTGGTGGACAATGAGTCCTGCTGGAGTTAGCACTTCTAATTGTGCTGTTACTTGGGATGCACAAACTGGATTAGGCTCAAGCGGAGTCTATAATAAGTTTACTCTTCGCCCAGTCATAAATTTAAAAACCGATGTGGTAGTATCAGGGAATGGTAAGAGTAGTAATCCATATCAATTATAATAATATTAAAGAATAGAAAGAGGTACTATATGAAAATAACGAATATGATTAATCCTAATATATTTAGGGAATATGATGTAAGAGGAGTTTATCCTACTGAATTAGATGAAGATGTTAGCTATACTTTTGGTAAGGCTTATGGAACTTATATTAAAAGGTTTCATCAAACTAAGTGTATCGTTGGTCATGATAATCGTTTATCTAGTGATAGCTTAACAGATGCTTTAATTAAAGGAATTTTGTCTACTGGAATTGATGTTATTAATTTAGGACTAGTTACGACACCTATGTATTATTACGCTTGCATTTTAAGAAACATTCCCGCTGGTGTTATGGTTACTGCTAGTCATAATCCAAAAGATGATAATGGTTTTAAATTTTCTTTTGATGAAAGAGGTAATGCTAGGGGCGAAATGATACAAGAATTTTATCAGTTTTTATTAACACAAAACTATGATGATGGTGCTGGTGTTATGAATTTTTATGATGTGAAAGAGAAGTATTATGAATTACTTTTATCTTCTGTTGATATCAAGCATGATCGTAAATTAAGAGTTATTATTGACTGTGGGAATGGTACTACTTCTTTATTTGCTCCTGAAATCTATAATTTAATTGGCGTTGATTTAATTGTTTTATATGGAGAAAGTGATGCTCATTTTCCTAATCATCACCCAGATCCAGCAGTAGAAGAAAACTTAACAGTTTTAAAAGATGCTGTTGTTACCTTAAAAGCAGATGTTGGAATTGCTTTTGATGGCGATGGTGATAGAGTAGGTATCATTGATGAAAATGGTACTTATATTCCAGCTGATAAATTTATGATCATGATTAGTCGTGATTTAATACCTACTCATGAAAATAAACGAATTTTATATGATGTTAAATGTAGTAAAGCATTAACTGATGAAATTACGAGGTTAGGTGGTGTTCCTGTTTTATGTAGAACAGGTAATTCTTATACAAAACTAGCTACTCGTGATGAAAACTGTATCTTTGGGGGAGAATTCAGTGGCCATCTTTATTTTAGAGATAAATTTTTAGGATTTGATTCTGGAATGTATGCTGGACTTCGTATGGTAGAACTTCTTAGTAAAACGAATAAGAAGACTAGTGAGTTATTAGAAGGTGTTCCTAAATATTATTCAACACCAGAAATTAAAATCCCATCTACAGATACTAAGAAAAAAGAAGTAGTAGAAAAGATTAAAGAATACTGTCATAATGAACATTTTCATACAATTGAATTAGATGGTGTTCGAGTAGAAATGGAAGATGGTTGGGCTCTTGTTCGTTTTAGTAATACTGGTCCTAATATCACAGCTCGTTTTGAAGGAAAGACAGAAATGGTTCGTGATAAGTTAAAAGAAACATTTATGAATTTAATTGAAAAGTATAATAAATAGTTAGTTTTTCAGATAAGACTTTCTGTAAAATTAAGAACTTGGAATGTCAAATAGATGTCCAATTTCTTTTTTTATTTAGTTTTTATGGTATAATATCAAAGGAGTGTGAAGACAATGGCAGTAAAATATGATGAAAGTTCAATTAAAATATTAGAGGGCTTAGAGGCAGTTAGAAAAAGACCTGGTATGTATATTGGGTCAACAGATAAAAGAGGTCTTCACCATTTAGTATGGGAAATCGTCGATAACGCAATCGATGAAGTAATTAATGGTTATGGAGATTATATTAAAATTATCATTCATAAAGATAAAAGTATTAGTGTAGAAGATCATGGACGTGGTGTTCCAACTGGTATGCATGCATCAGGTAAACCTACTCCTGAAGTTATTTACACTGTACTTCATGCCGGTGGTAAATTCGAAGAAGCTGGCTATAAGGTTTCTGGTGGTTTACACGGTGTTGGTGGTAGTGTCGTTAATGCTTTATCTAAATGGATGGAAGTAACTATTAAAAGAGATAAAAAAGAATATTTTATTCGTTTTAAAGATGGTGGCAAAGTAGATGTACCATTAAAAGAAATAGGTACTACTTCTAAAACTGGTACTACTGTTCGTTTTCTACCAGATGATTCTATTTTTTCAACGACTACTTTTTCTTTCACAACTATCTGTGAGAGAATGCAAGAATCTGCTTTCCTTTTAAAAGGATTAACGATAGAAGTAATTGATGAAGAAGATGAAAAAAGTGAAACTTATCATTATGAAGATGGTTTAGTAGCATTTGTTAATTACTTAAACGAAGATAAGACACCACTTCACAATGTTATTTCATTTGAAGGTGTAAAAGATCGCATCGAAATTGAAATTGCGATGCAGTATACAGATACTTATAACGAAAATATCATATCATTCGTTAATAATGTTAAAACGAGTGATGGTGGTAGTCATGAAGTTGGATTTAAAACTGCCTTAACGCGTGCTTTTAATGATTATGCTAAAAATAATAATTATATTAAAGGAAAAGATAAAGCGTTTGAAGGGGCTAATGTTCGTGAAGGATTAACTGCTATCATTTCTTTAAAAGTGCCTGAAGATTTATTACAGTTTGAAGGACAAACTAAAGGGAAACTAGGAACTCCACAAGCAAGAACAGCAGTAGAAGCATTAGTTTCTGAAAAATTACAGTTTTTCCTAGAAGAAAATAAAAAAATTGCGACTGATATCATTGATAAGGCTTTAAAAAGTAAAATGGCAGCAGATGCTGCTAGAAAAGCAAGAGAAGAAGCTCGTAAAGGAAAAAGTAAAAATCCTAAAGAAAGAGCATTATCTGGTAAACTAACACCAGCTCAATCAAAAGATAAATCACATAAAGAATTATTTATCGTAGAAGGAGATTCTGCCGGTGGTTCTGCAAAACAAGGTAGAGATAGAAGATTTCAAGCTATTCTTCCACTACGTGGTAAAGTTTTAAATACTGAAAAAACGAAAATGGAAGATATTTTTAAAAACGAAGAAATTAACACGATGATTTATACCATAGGAGCAGGGGTTGGACCTAATTTCGATATTGAAGAAGCAGAATATAATAAAGTAATTATCATGACCGATGCTGATGATGATGGTGCTCATATTCAATGTTTATTAATGACGTTCTTTTACCGTTATATGAGGCCATTAATTGAAGCAGGTAGATTATATATAGCATTACCACCACTATTCTTAATCAAAAATGGAAAAGAACACATTTATGCTTATTCTGTTGAAGAAATGAAAAAATTAACAAGTGGTAAAAAATGTGATGTACAACGTTACAAAGGATTAGGTGAAATGAATGCTGATCAGCTTGCTGAGACTACCATGAATCCAGGTACTAGAAGCTTAATTCGCGTTACAATAGAAGATGCACTACTAGCTGAAAAAAGAGTAAGTGTTTTAATGGGAGATAATGTAGAACCTAGAAAAAATTGGATAGATGAGAATGTAGAATTTTCACTAGAAGATGACTATAATATAGAAATGAAAAAGTAGTAGAAAGAAGGCCTCTTATGGCTAGAAAAACAGTATTAGAAACCATAAATGATAATAGTCTAGTGCTATATTATTTATTAAATAAAAAGAAAATTAAAATAGATACTTTGTATCAAGCAGTGCTTAGTAAAAATAAAAATATAGTATTAGAACAAGTAACTACTGTTTCTAATAAACAAATAGATAACTTGCACAAAAACTATACAAAAGAGGATTGTTTTGATGAAATATTATTTTTAACCGATAATCGTTATCGTCATTTAAAAGAGATTCGTAATATCGTTTCTCTTGATGATTTCATTCAAAATATGATTACTGATAAAATCTATTTGGAAAAAGTTAACATTCATTATACCGATTTAATTATCGATAAATTAATAGAAGCTTTTTATGATTATAAGAGTTTATGTATGTTTAGTAAGATGCGACAAAAACTAATTTTATTAGATCATAATACTAATAAAAAAATACTAGATAATATCGACCATTTTTATATACAAAAAATAACCATTTAGGAAGTGATTTTATGGCAAAGAAAACAGAGACACAAGAAGTAATAGAGAAAATTTATGAATATACCTTAGAAGAAATTATGGGAGATCGTTTTGGTAGATATTCTAAGTATATTATTCAAGATAGAGCGATTCCTGATGTAAGAGATGGATTAAAACCGGTACAAAGAAGAATTTTATATGGTATGTATAGGGGACATCATACTTATGATAAACCTTATGTAAAATCAGCTCGTTCTGTTGGAGATATTATGGGTAAATATCATCCACATGGAGATAGTTCTATATATGACGCTATGGTTCGTATGAGTCAGTGGTGGAAACAGTCTACCCCTTATATCGATATGCATGGTAATAATGGTTCTATGGACGGAGATAGTCCTGCTGCTATGCGTTATACCGAAGCAAGACTTTCTAAAATTAGTAATGAATTGTTAGAAGATATTGATAAAGAAACTATTGTTTGGGCACCTAACTTTGATGATTCTGAAATAGAGCCAACTGTTCTTCCAGCAAGATTTCCTAATTTGATAGTAAATGGTGCAACCGGTATTAGTGCAGGGTATGCTACTAATATTCCTCCTCATAACTTAGGAGAAATTATAGATGCTACTATTAAAAGAATTGATTCACCTAACTGTTATTTAGATACCATTATGGAAATTGTTAAGGGGCCTGATTTCCCAACGGGTGGAATTGTTGAAGGAATTAGTGGTATTCGTAGTGCCTATGAAACAGGTAGAGGAAAAATTATCATAAAAGCTAAGACTAGTTTTGAAGAAGAAAAAGGAAAAGCTATTCTTGCAATTAGTGAGATTCCATTTGAAGTAAATAAAGCATTACTAGTTCGTAAAATTGATGAAATTAGAATTGATAAGAAAATTGATGGTATCTTAGAAGTAAGAGATGAATCTGATAAAGATGGATTAAGAATAGCAGTTGATATCAAGAAAGATGCTAATCGTGAGTTAATTTTAAATTATTTATTAAAGAACACAGATTTACAGGTATCTTATAACTTTAATATGATTGTAATTGATCATCGTAGACCTAGACAACTTGGACTTTTAGCAATTCTTGATTCTTATATTGAATTTAAAAAAGAAGTCATTATTAAAAGAACGAACTACGATTTATCTATGGCAAAAGCTAGACTTCATATTGTAGAAGGACTTATCAAATGCTTATCGATTTTAGATGAAGTAATACGCGTAATTCGTGCTAGTAAAAATAAGGTTGATGCTAAAGAAAATTTAGTAAAAGAGTTTGATTTTACGAAAGAACAAGCTGAAGCCATCGTTATGTTACAGTTATATAAACTTACCAATACTGATGTTACTGAACTTGAAAAAGAACTTGCTAGTTTAACAGTAACTGTAACGGGATTAGAAGAAATTTTAGCTAGTGAAGATAAATTAAAGATAGTGATAAAAGAAGAATTACGTAGAGTTAAAAAAGAATATGCAGTTAATAGAAAAACAGAAATTAAAGATGAAATTACAGAAATTAAAATTGATACTACAGTAATGATACCTAAAGAAGATGTCTTAGTAATGGTTACCAAAGATGGTTATATTAAGCGTACTTCATGGAGAAGTTATCAAGCTTCTCAAGAAGAAGCTACTTTAAAAGATAATGATTATATTTTAGGATTATATGAACTTAATACTTTAGATACTTTATTACTATTTACCAATTTAGGTAATTACTTATATGTACCTGTTCATACTATTTACGATATGAAATGGAAAGAAATGGGAAAACATATTAGTAATTTGATCAAGTTAGAAGAAAATGAGGAAGTTATTAGTGTAATACCAGTTACAGATTTTAATACCAATAAAGATATTACGATAGCTACTAAGAATGGTATGATTAAACGTAGTCTTATGAAAGATTTCCAAGTTAGTAGATATTCTAAACCTATTCAATGTATGAAATTAAAAGATGATGATAAAGTAATAGATGCCTATGTTAACTATCATGATGATATCTTTGTTGCTACTAGTGGTAATTATGGTTTATGGTTTGATAAGAGTGAAATTCCGGTAGTTGGTATTAAGGCAAGTGGAGTAAAAGCAATTAAATTAAAAGATGATGTTGTGGTATCTAGTTTCAATTTTAATCCTGATAATCAAGAATTATTCTTATTAGTTACGGATAAAGGAACAGGTAAACGAGTTAAAATTCAAGAATTTGAAAAGTCAGCTCGTGCTCATAGAGGATTATTATTATTAAGAGAAGTAAAAACTAATCCATACCATACGGTAAAAGTATTTATTACTACTTCTAAAGAACATATTGGTATTAAAACACCTGATATTAATTTATTAAAAGCAAGTGAATTTCCAATTATGGATCGTTATTCAACAGGTTCTACCATTTCAAAACATACGATTTATGATAGCTATAAAGTTGCTGAGTTATTAACAAAAGATAATTTAGAAAGTAATAGTACGAACGGAAATGATGATACTAATATAGATAGTAGTGATTCTTCTATTTCTATAAGTGATTCTACCAATATAGAAAGTAGTATTCAAGAAATTAGTGATGCTAGTGATATTACAGAAAAAATATTAATGGATACAAAAGAAGAAGTAGTAAAAGAAGAAAAGAAAGAAAAAACTAAAAAGGAAACTTCTAAAGTATCTTTACAAGAAATTGATGATCGTTTAATGACAATCGACGACTTTTTAGGAGATTTTTAAAAGCATTCAAGTTTTTGAATGCTTTTTTCTCTAAAAAATTAGAAACAAATGCCTAATTATCTCATATATATAAAGTAGAATTAGGTAGGTGAAAAGATGGCAAAAGAAGATTTTAAGAGGTTTGTTAGAAGTCACCCAGAATTAATACATTATGTTAGTAATGGAAGTATGAGTTGGCAAAAATTCTACGAAATGTATGATATTTATGGTGAGAATAATTCTGTTTGGTTAAAGTATCAAGAAGTAGGAGATACAAATAGTGTAAAAGAAACAACAAAGAAGACAACTTCTACAGTTGGAGATACTTCATTAAAAGATTTATTTAACATGGTAAAAAAGATTGACTTAGATTCTGTTAAAAAGGGTGCAGAGGGTTTACAAAAAGCCATAGCTTTGGTACAGGATTTTGGTAGTAGTAAACCTACTAACAACTATCAAGCTAGACCCCTTTATAAGCATTTAGAAGATTAATGTTAGTAGAAACGCAAATTAAAATTCGAAATAATCCTTATTTATATCGCTATTTGAGAGATAATTCTAGTTGGTATAAAGCATTAAATAGGGATCCTAATAGTATTAAACAGATGGAAATAGAAATGAAGAATGCTTATAAATTGAATTTAACAGACAAAATTGATAATTTAAGTCAAAAAATAGATATGGTTCGTACTTTTATAGATATCCTAAAATAACTGATAGACAATATCGGTTATTTTTTCTATAATAAATGTGTGATGAAAATGGAAAAAGAAGAAAAAATGGAAGAATTACTTAAATTATTAGATAATGATGAAAGAGTAATTAAACTAAAGAAATTAAAGAAAAAATTATTTCTAGATCAAGAATTATTAGATAAAGTATCTAGACTACAACATTTAGATATTTATAGTGATGAATATAAAGAGTTAAAAAAAGAATTGTTTCTAAATCAAGATTATGTGGAATATCAGCATTTGGAAAATGAAATTCATCTTTTAATTTTAGAAATGAATCAAAGATTAAAAAAATTAACGAATGAAAGGAAATGTCATCATGAGAATTATTAGTGGGAAATATAAGGGAAAAATAATTGAAGGATTTGATATTCAAGGTACTAGACCTACGCAAGATAGGGTAAAGGAAAGTATGTTTGCGATGATACAAAATGATATATTAGAGTCAACTTGTTTGGATTTATTTGCAGGAAGTGGTTCTTTAGGAATAGAAGCTATTAGTAATGGTAATCAAAAAACATATTTTGTTGATAATAATTTAGAGTGTGTTTCTATTTTAAAAAGAAATTTAAAAGATATTCCTGATAGTAATTATCAAATTCTTAATATGGATTATTTAAAAGCACTAGACTATTTTTATGAAAACAAAATTTCTTTTGATATTATTTTTCTAGATCCACCATATAAACTAGAATGTATTTCTAATATTTTAGAATCTGTTATTCAAAAAAACTTATTAAATGAAGATGGTCTAGTTGTTTGCGAATATGAATTTGATTGTTTTCAAGATAATTATTTAGATCTAGAACTAATAAAAGAAAGGAAATACGGTTATAAAAATATTCGTATTTATAGGAAGAAGCAATGAAAATATATTTAGTAAGACATGGGGAAACAGATGCTAATAAAAATGGTATTATGCAAGGACAAAGTCAAAATTTACAGTTAAACGAAACAGGTATTAGACAAGCTACAAATTTAAAAAATAAATTAGCTAGTGTTCCTTTTACAGCTTGTTTTACTTCCCCTTTAATTAGGGCTTGGTCTACTGCTATGATTATTGTGGGTGATAGGGTAGAAATTAAGGAAGATGATAGATTAATTGAAAGGTATTTAGGTAATTTTGAGGGAAAAGATAAAAAAGAATATGACCCTAATATTTACTGGAATTATGATTTAAATTCTAATAGTGAAGAAGTAGAAGCTATCCAAGATATTTTTAAAAGATGTAATAGTTTTGTAGAATACTTGAAAAAGATTTATCATGATGATGATATTATTTTAGTAGTATCTCATGGAGCTATTACTAGATGTCTTCATCATATTCTAATGAAAAGTAATTTAAAAAAGAATTTGCTTGATTTTAAGGTAGGAAACTGTTATTGTAGGGAGTATCAATTAGAGAAAGGAGAGTAATTAAATTATGTATTTAATTAAAAAAAGAATTATAGATGAGCAAAAGCATCTTATTGGAATTGAACCTGTTGTTGATATGAAAAATTTTGTATTACTTTTGCTTGCTGATCTAGCTCAAAAATCAAATTCATTTTATTTAGATAATAAAAACTTGATGATAGCTGAACTGCCACTTAATTATTGTGAAATTATTGAAAAAATTATGTACGCTGAAAATGGTTGGGGTATTAAATTTGCAGAATTAATTGATATATATTCATATTACGAAAGTCAAAGTGATTGGGAAAAAGAGCTTGGTAAAACTATCACTCAAACGATACAAGAGGAAAAATTACAAAGTAATTTAGATTTAGAGTATAATTATATAGAAATAAAATTCACTAAAGAAAAGGTAAAAGAAATAAGAAACAGGTTTGATGATAAAACTTTAAATATAATGAATCATTTTTCTAATTTAATAGGCGATGCTAGTTCAACAAGATTATGCATTATAGAAGAAAATGAAATAACTCGTGATATTAATCGCTGTCAATATATACGGTATGTTACTAACTATTTTGAATTTGTAAGAAATGGAATAAAAAATCCTAAAGAATATATTAAAGAATTTAGACCTATCGAAAAAATATAAACATTCTTTTTAGCTTTCGGCATTATTATAAAGAATTATTCTAGCGAATGTAACTTAAGAGGTGAATAGAAAATGAATTATTCTAATAAAAGAGATATTATAGAAGAACAGAGATATCTTATTGGGATTGAACCTGTTGTTGATATGAAAAATTTTGTGTTATTATTACTTGCTGATTTAGCTCGTAAAACCAAAATACATGATTTTCAAAATCCAAATTTAAAGGTGGCATTATTACCACTTGAATACCGTGATATTATTGAAAAAATTATGTATGAAGAAAATGGCTGGGGTATGAAGTTTTCTTCTATTATTCCTATTTATTTCTACTATGAAAATCAAAGAGAGTGGGAGTGTAAATTAGGAAAAATGATTAAATCTGTTTTAAATGAAGAAAATTTAGAACATGATTTTGATTTAGAGTATAACTACATTCGCGTTTATTTTACAGAAGACAGAATTAATGAAATTCTAAGTAAAAGTGACTCTATGCTATTAGAGGTAATTGATCATTTTTCTTATTTAGTTAGTAGTTGTCTTTTTGATAGAGATGCTAAAATTGGAAATAAAGAATTACAAAGAATAGAAAGTCGTTTGGAATATGAAATAGAAAAGTGTAGCAGCAATGCTCGAGCAATTGAAAAGGCTAGTCATGAGTCAGTGTTTACTAAATCAAAAACAATGGTAAAAAATGTTCAACAAGATTAAAAAGTTCTTTATCAAGTAGTATTGGTAGATAATAAAAAAATAATGATAAATGAATTATCAGAGAGGACTAAAATTTAGTTCTCTTTTCTTTTAAAAAAAAATTTAAAAAATTAGCATTCTTTGTTGACATTTGCTAATAATAAGAATATAATGATATTAGCACTTAGGAAATAGTAGTGCTAATAGGAGGTAAGAGATGCTGACAGAAAGACAAAATAAAATTCTGAAATTAATTATTACAGAGTACATTAAACTAGCAAGACCAGTTGGTTCTAATTTAATATGTAAAAGATTAAAATGTTCTAGCGCTACTGTTAGAAATGAAATGGCATCTTTAGAGGAATTAGGACTCCTAGAGAAGACACATACATCATCTGGTAGAGTTCCTAGTGAAAAAGGTTATCGTTATTATGTAGATTATTTAATGCAGCCAAAAGAGTTAAATGGTGAAGATATGTTAAAACTCCAAATTATCTTTAATAACCAACAACTAGAATTAAATGATTACTTGAGCGAAAGTTTAAAACTAATTTCTGATATGACAAGTTATACTTCTATTGTGTTAGGTGGAACAAGTCATGATAATAAATTAAAAGAAATTAGTGTAGTACCAATTGATAATGAAAATTTGATTGTGATTGTGGTAACAGATAAAGGTCATGTTGAAAATAAAAAAATAACCTTAAAAAATGTATCACATGAAGAAATCAAGAAAACAGTTAATTTAATTAATGATTTGATTGTTGGTACGCCAATTGATGAAGTTAGTAGTAAACTTGAATTTGAAATCAAACCAATTATTGGTAGATATGTAAAAGAACATGAAATGGTTTATAATACTTTCTATCAAGTGTTTAAAGATTTCTCAAGTAAAAATATTAATGTAGTTGGTAAAAACAACATTTTAAAGCAGCCTGAATTTAATAGTGTTGATAAAATTAAAGATATTTTTGGTAAACTTGATAATACCGAAGAAATAATTGACAGTATTGAAGAAGAAAATAACGATATCAAAGTTTATATTGGTAAAGAAAATACTTTAGATGATGATGTTACAGTTATTAAAACGAAATATCATACACCTGAACAAGAAGGAACAATCGCTATTGTGGGTCCAAAGAGAATGGATTATGACCGAGTAGTAACTTTACTAGAATATATTAAATCTAATATTGAGGAATAAGGAGAATTATGAATACAGAAGAAAAAGAAATTAAAAAAGATGATGCTTGTTGTAATGATGAGTGTAAGTGTGGGTGTCACAATGATAAAAATGAAGAGTGCAAGTGTCACGATGAAAATCATAAAAAACACAAGCATAAAGAAAATCATGAGTTAGAAGAAGCTAACAAAAAGATTATGGAACTTCAAGAAAAACTTATGTATAGTCAAGCAGACAGTATTAACTATCGTAAAAGAAAAGATGAAGAAGTAGCTAATATGTTAAAATATGCTAATCAAGATTTACTATTAGATATGGTAAATATGATTGAAAATATGGATCGTGCAGCTAGTGTAAAAGCAGAAAGTGAAGAAAGTAAAAAAATTCAAGATGGTATTAAAATGGTTAGTAATCAATTTAAAGATATCTTGAAAAAATATGGTGTTGTAGAAATTGAAGCTCTTGGTTATCCATTTGATGAAAATTATATGGAAGCTATGATGATAGGGCATGATACTACAAAGCCAAATGAAATGGTACTAGAAGTACTAATGAAAGGTTATAAATATAAAGACAGAATTTTAAAACATGCTGTCGTTAAAGTTAACCAAATTGAAGAAAATGAAAATGAGAAAGGAAATGATTAATTATGAGTAAAATAATAGGTATAGACTTAGGTACAACAAATAGTTGTGTAGCTGTATTAGAGGGAGGTAGTGCTACTGTTATTCCAAATCCAGAAGGAAATCGTACAACTCCATCAGTAGTATCTGTGAAAAAAGGAGAAAGAATTGTAGGTGATGCTGCAAAGCGTCAAGCATTAACAAATAAAGATACTGTTTCTTCTATTAAGAGATTAATGGGTACAAGTGAAAAAGTAGAACTTGATGGTAAGAAATACACTCCAGAAGAAATATCTGCTATGATTCTATCTTATATGAAAGATTATGCAGAAAAATATTTAGGAGAGAAAGTAACAAAAGCTGTTATTACAGTTCCTGCTTACTTTAATGATAGTCAACGTCAAGCTACTAAGAATGCTGGTAAGATTGCTGGATTAGATGTTGAAAGAATTATTAACGAACCAACTGCAGCAGCTCTTGCATTTGGTCTTGATAAACAAGATAAGAATCAAACTGTTTTAGTATATGACTTAGGCGGAGGTACATTCGATGTATCAATTCTTGAACTTGGTGATGGTATATTTGAAGTTAAATCTACAGCTGGTAATAATAAACTTGGTGGAGATGACTTTGATAAATGCTTAATGGATTATATTGTTAGTGAATTTAAGAAAGAAAACGGAATTGATTTAACAAAAGACAAATTAGCAATGCAAAGATTAAAAGAAGTAGCAGAAAAAGCAAAGAAAGATTTATCTGGAATGACTTCTACTCAAATTTCTGCACCATTTATTTCTCAAGGAGAAGATGGACCACTTCATATTGATATGACGATTACTCGTGCTAAATTTGAAGAATTAATTCATGATTTAGTACAATCTACTCTAGAACCAGTTAGAAAAGCTTTAAAAGATGCTAAACTTGATAAGAAAGATATCGATAAAGTTATTTTAGTAGGTGGATCTACTCGTATTCCATGTGTTCAAGAATTAGTTGAAAAAGAATTAGGACAAAAACCATCTCATGAAGTTAACCCAGATGAAGCTGTTGCTATGGGTGCTGCTATTCAAGGTGGTGTATTAACTGGTGAAGTTAATGATATCGTTTTACTTGATGTTACACCATTATCACTTGGTATTGAAACATTAGGTGGTGTTATGACAGTATTAATTCCAAGAAATACAACAATTCCAACTTCTAAATCTCAAGTATTCTCAACTGCAGCTGATAATCAACCAGCAGTAGATATTCATGTACTTCAAGGTGAAAGAAGCATGGCTAACGATAACAAGACTTTAGGACACTTCCAATTAACAGGAATTCCTGCTGCTCCTCGTGGTGTACCACAAATCGAAGTTAAATTCGATATCGATGCTAATGGTATCGTTAATGTTACAGCAAAAGATCTTGGAACTAACAAAGAACAATCTATTACTATTACTTCAAGCACTAACTTAAGTGATGAAGAAATTGAAAGAATGCAAAAAGAAGCAGAAGAACATAAAGCTGAAGATGAAAAACGTAAACAAGAAGCTGATACTAAAAATGAAGCAGAACAATTAGTATTCCAAACTGAAAAATCATTAAAAGATTTAGGAGATAAAGTAACTGATTCTGAAAAAACTGAAGTAGAAGGATTAATTAAAGACTTAAAAGATGCCCTTGAGAAAAATGATCTTGATGATATCAAATCTAAAAAAGATAAACTTCAAGAGAAAGCTATGGCACTTGCTACTAGAGTTTATGAAGAAGCAGCAAAACAACAACAAGCAAATACTAATACTACTGAAGAATCTTCTAATACAAATTCATCAAGTGATAACGATGTTCATGAAGCTGAATATGAAGAAAAATAGTTGTAACTAAATAAAGATTTAAGTTCTAGCAAATCGCTAGGACTTAAGTTTTTGTATATATATAAATAAGGAGAAAAAATGGAAAAAGAAATGTTACGAAGTGAACAAAAAATAGAAAATACTTGGGATTTAAGTAAAATTTATGCCAGTATTTCTGATTATGAAAAAGATTATGATGTTGTAAAGAAACTTATGGCTGATATCAGTAAATATCAAACTCACATCTTAGATAGTAGTAAATCCTTATTAGAGTTATTAGATTTAGATCAAAAAACAGAACGTATTATTGGAAAGATGGCTAATTATGCCTATCGCAAATATGATGAAGATTTATCTAATGTTGATAGTCAAAAATTAGTAGGAAATTTCGATAAATTATATACAGAATATAGTCAAAATGGTAGTTTTATTGTTCCAGAAATATTAAAAGGTGATTATTCTTTAATAGAAAAATATATTAAGGAAGAAGAAGGACTAAAAGAGTACGAATTATTATTAAAGAGAATATTTAGAAATAAGCCTCATGTTTTATCAGAAAAAGAAGAAAATATTTTATCTTCTATGCAATTAATTGCTGGGGAACCAGAAAAGATTGCTGGTATTATTCGTAATTCTGAGTTACAGTTTCAAACTATTAAAGATGAAAATGGTAACGAAGTTAAACTAACGAATGAAAACTTTATGATTTATTTAAAAAGCCGTGATAGAAGAGTTAGAAAAGATGCTTTTGAAGCTTTATATAGTTCCTATAATAAGTATAAAGAAACTTTAGCAGAGACTTTACAAGGTCATGTAATGGTACTTTCAAATAGTAGTAAACTTCGTGGATTTTCTAGTAGTAAAGAAGCAAGTTTATTCTCTAATCGAGTAAATACTAAAGTTTATGATAATTTGATAAAAGTAGTACATGATAGAATGAATGTTGTTTACGATTATTTTAAACTAAAGAAAGAAGCTTTAAAACTAGATGATTTCTGTTTATATGATACTTATGTAAATTTAGAAGAGGGTATTGATAAGAAATATACTTATGAAGAAGCTAAGAAAATAGTTTTAGATGTAGTTAAGGTATTTGGTGAAGATTATCAAAAAACAGTACAGTCTGCTTTTGATAATCGTTGGATTGATATCTATCCTAATAAAGCTAAAAGAGGTGGAGCTTATTCATCTGGAAGTTATGATACACTTCCTTATATTCTTCTTAATTTCCAAGGTGAATATAATGATGTATCTACTTTAATTCATGAAATGGGTCACTCTATGCATTCTTATTATTCTAATCAAAATAATCCTTATTTATATAGTAGTTACAAAATATTTGTAGCAGAGGTTGCATCTACTGTAAATGAAATGTTACTTAATTACTATATGTTAGAACATGCTAGTGATAATAAAGAAAAAAGAGCTATTCTCAGTGATATGATGGATTTATTTAAAAGCACTATTTATCGTCAAACTATGTTTAGTGAATTTGAAGACTTTATCTTTAATGAATTTGAAAATGGTAATGTTTTAACAAATGAATTATTAAGCAACAAATATTACGAATTAAATAAACTTTATTTTGGTGATGATGTTATTATTAATGATGACATTAAATATGAATGGGAGAGAATTCCACATTTATATTATGACTTTTATGTATATCAATATGCAACTGGATTATCAGCAGCATGCTATATTGTAAAAAGGATTTTGAATCATGAAGAAAATGCTGTTAGTGATTATTTAAAATTCTTATCTACTGGGGACTCTATGGATCCTATAGAAGAATTAAAGGTTGCTGGTGTTGATATGGAAGATGAGAAAGTTATTAATGGAGCAATTGATATGTTCCAAGAAATTATAAATGAATATAGATCCTTGATGTAAGAGGTGGTAAAGATGGATAAAAAAGATTATTATGAAGTGCTTGGTGTTAGTAAAAGTGCTAGTCAAGATGAAATTAAGAGTGCTTTTAGAAAATTAGCTAAAAAATATCATCCTGATGTAAGTAAAGAACCCGATGCAGAAACTAAGTTTAAAGAGATACAAGAGGCTTATGCTGTCTTATCAGATGAAGATAAAAGACGTCAATATGACCAATTTGGACACGCAGCATTCACAAACGGTGGAGGTGCCGGTGGTGCTGGTGGCTTTGATGGATTCGATTTTTCTGGATTTGACTACGGTGATATTTTTGATAATATTTTTGGAGGCTTTGGTGGAGGCTTTTCACAAGGAAGAAGCAATGGCCGTAACCGTGCACAGCGTGGTAGTGATGTTTTAATGCGCATGAAGTTATCTTTTGAAGAAGCTGTCTTTGGTTGCAAGAAAGCAATTCATGTTGATGTTACCGAAGAATGTAGTGAATGTAATGGTAAAGGTGGCTTTGGAGAACAGACTTGTGATAAATGTCATGGTAGTGGTAGTATCACTAGTGAACAACATACTATTTTAGGAAGTTTCTTATCAAAAACTACTTGTCCTAAATGTGGTGGAATTGGTAAAACTTATGAAAGAACTTGTAGTAGTTGTCATGGTAGTGGTAGTGTTAAAATAAATAAGGAAATTGACATTAAAGTCCCAGCTGGAGTTGACACAGGTACAAGACTTAAATTATCTGGTAAAGGTTCTGGTGGCGTTAATGGTGGTGCTAATGGCGACTTATATATTGAATTTTCAGTATCAGAACATGAATATTTTGTTCGTGATGAAAATGATATTTATGTAGAAGTTCCTATTACGATTACAGAAGCTGTTTTAGGTTGTAAAAAAGAAGTACCTACTTTATTTGGTAATGTTATGCTTACAATTCCTGCAGGTAGTGAATCAGGAGAAAAACATCGTATCAAAGGAAAAGGTATTAATAATGAAGCAACTAGAAAAAAAGGAGATATGTATATCGTATTAAAGATAGTTACTCCTAAAAAACTAACAAGAGAACAAAAACAATTATTAGATGAGCTTAGTAAAACGAATTTAGATGACGATAACGATATTAAGAGTTTTACTAAGTTTGTAAGAAGTAATGAAAAGTAGACTGTTTAGTTTACTTTTTTTCGTATTTGAAATTGACTTGCATTCATTTGAATGCTAAAATGATAATAAGATAGATATTGATTAACGATATGTTAATACATAAATTCTTAAAAATAGTAAAGACTAAGCAGTAGGAGGTCTATTTACAAATGAAAAATAAGAAGAAACAAATAGTTATTACATTAGTAGCTATTATTAGTTTAATAGTAATAACAGTAGGAGTAACTTA
>ERZ827108.2091-NODE-2091-length-22470-cov-4.883203_pt1 | contig 22470 bp, 21 predicted proteins | sample MGYA00519921_ERZ827108 | MGnify/ENA primary metagenome ERZ827108 (study PRJEB31778, sample SAMEA3449258) | human gut metagenome | biome: human gut; feature: human-associated habitat; material: faeces | place: United Kingdom | collected 2010/2012 ...
ACGCCACACCGACGAAATGCGTAGCATTTTGGAGGTTGGCTCTGAACAGTTACAAATGAACTTTGAATTTGCCACGTTTTCCGCCATACTGTTCTTCGCAGCCTCGCAGGGAACCTTGCCTGACTCGGTTAAAAAGGCTGCCGGATTGCTCCGACAGCCTTTATCTTACCTGATTCTTCCAGTTTTTACAACACTTTTGAGAGAAAATCCTGCAGTCTCAGGTTCTGCGGATGCTCAAAAATCTGTTCCGGTGTGCCCTCTTCAAGCAGCTTTCCGTCTGCCATGAACAGAACGCGGTTTCCGACCTCCCGCGCAAATCCCATCTCATGAGTCACGCAGACCATCGTCATGCCTTCTTTTGCAAGTTCTTTCATAACGTCGAGTACTTCACCGACCATTTCCGGGTCCAATGCCGAGGTCGGTTCATCAAACAGCATAACCTCCGGCTCCATTGCGAGCGCACGCACGATCGCTACACGCTGTTTCTGTCCGCCTGAGAGCTGAATCGGATACGCGTCTGCACGGTCTGCAAGTCCAACACGGTCCAGTAATGCACGTGCCTTCTTCTCTGCCTCCTCACGGCTCATGCCGCGCACCTTCATCGGAGCCAGCACCATGTTTTCCAGAATCGTCATATGCGGAAAAAGATTAAAATGCTGGAATACCATGCCCATTTTCTGGCGAAGCGCATCAATATCAAGCTTCACAGTTTTTCCCTGTGCATTTTTATACTTTTTCTTTGTGATATCCACACCTTCAAATATGATCGAACCTCCGGTCGGTTCTTCCAGAAGATTGAGGCTGCGCAGAAATGTTGATTTTCCGGAGCCGGACGGTCCGATGACCACCATGACGTCACCTTTGTTGATTGTCGTTGTCACTCCGTCCAGGGCCTTGATTGTGCCCATTTTATAATGTTTTTTCAGATCTGTCACCTGAATCAGACTATCTCTTGTCGCCACGGCTCATTCTCCTTTCAAAGTATGCGATCAGCTTCGAGGTCGGGAAGCACAGGCAGAAATAGATTGCCGTTGCCACCAGAAGCGGCTCAATAATAACAAACGTCGCACCCTTGACTGCGTTTACGGCAGACATGATATCCTGCACACCGATCGTATAGGTAATCGCAGATTCCTTGATGATCACTACGAACTCATTTGCGATCGCCGGAAGAATATTTTTGAGTGCCTGCGGCAGAATAATATAACGCAGATTCTGTGCCTGGGAAAGACCGAGTGATCTCGCTGCCTCTGTCTGTCCGCCGTCGATCGACTGAATACCGGAACGGATGATCTCACACAGATAAGCGCCGGAGTTCATACCGAGTGCAACGACACCAGGAAAAAAGCGGTCAAATTTAATGAAGCCGAACATCCGGAATGACGGAAGCTGGATCATGCTGAATACGCCATAATAAATGATAAAAATCTGAACAATGACTGGCGTGGAACGCAGAATCTCCACATATGCCGTTGCCAGAAAGCTGAGCGGATTGAAACGGCTGATGACTGCCAGCACGCCGCCCTCTCTCTGATGTCCGTCCCTGTCAAGGCCAAGGAAACGAAGAGGCCGGAAATTGGACAGCCTCATCAGCGCCAGTAAAAGTGCAATGCAAAAACCAATCGCAACCGTAAATAAAGACAGCAGCACTGTGACCAGCATGCCCTGCCGGAACAGTTCCGCATACGGCGCAATCAATGAAAAATTACTCAATTTGATAAAACCGTCCATTCTAATTCCTTTCTCTTTCTCTGTCTCTTTTCTTTCCCAATCCGTTTTTGTATACCCGGCGAAGAAAGCTTGCCCATGTAGCAATTTGCATCCGGACAAAATCCCGGTTCTGAAAATCGTATGTCACAAAAAGCTGCCGCATTCTGTCTGTTTCGCATCGTGCAGCAGCTTTTCCGCCGTTTTTATCTGTTTTTCGGCAATTTTTCATACCTTGCCGGAACATTTTTTCCTTACTCTGTTACAGCCTCTGTCTCATCTGCCGCAACTTCTCCATTTTCATCCAGAAGTCCTTCGTACTTCTCGCCGGAAGCCAGTGCATTTGCTTCTGCAATATACTCCTCCAGAGAACCATCTGCCTTTGCAGCTGCAATTGCTTCATTGACTGCTGCAAGCAGCTCTGCATTACCCTTGGATACGCCGATGGAAGATCCTACTACATCGTACGGTACATCTGCTACGATTTCCAGATCCGGATAGTTCTTCTGATAACTCTTTGCTACATCTGTCTCAATATATGCCGCATCCAGCTTGCCTGCAAGCAGCTCAGAAATGATATCTGTTACCTTCGGAAGCGATACAATATCTGCATCCGGAGAATTCTTCTGTGCAAGATCCAGCTGAATGGAACCAGTCTGTGCGCCTACAGATACGGACGGATCATTGACAGCATCCGTAGAATTGTACGTATCTGCATTGTCCTTTACGGTAACGAGTGACTGTCCGCCTTCATAATAAATATCAGAGAAATCCATAGCAGCCTCACGTACCGGATCCGGTGACAGACCTGCCATGCCAAGATCTACCGATTTCGTCTGCAGCTCGGTCAGTACGCCATCAAAATCTACGGTGACAACCTCAAGCTCCAGTCCCATGTAATCAGCAATGTACTGAGCAAGCGCCATATCAAAACCTGCCAGTGACGGTGTACCATCCTCGTCAATTGCATAAAATTCATACGGAGCGAAATCCGGGCTCGTTGCTACAGTCAGCTTGCCGTCTGTGACTGTCTCTACCGCGGACAGGTCAACGCTTCCCTCGGATGTTCCTTCTGTGCTTTCTTCTGCGAATGCAGTCATTGAAAATGCCATGCATCCAACCAGTGCAAGTGCAAATAATCTCTTTTTCATGATCTTTTCCTCCCTGCATATCTATGCATATTTATAAAATTTGAATGAACTTGTTTTATTATAGCCTATTTTTTTAATTATGCAAGCAAAAAAAACACTTTCCCTGATTTTATCCCTGTTTTCTTCCCAAAAAGAAAGCTGCGCAGATGACTCCGCCGGAAACCAGTGCATTCCGGACGTCATTCCCCCAGAAATAATACCGGTTGTCTGCAATACAGTAAATTACATAAACTGCTGTTCCAAGTAAAAATAAAATCAGGAACCGAAACGCTTCTGCACGTCCCCGTTTCTTTTTTCCGCTCATTCCGGCCCAGTCACTCCGCCCGGTCAGAAGCATTAAAATCCCAAGCACGTCAAGCAAACCAAGACACACCAGCCCGAAATCTTTTGATTTTCCAAAAACAGTTACCGGAAGTGTACTCACAGAAAGGAAAACGATCCCCACCCCTGCAAGAATCAGCCACAGCACAAAGAAAATATCCGTCCATTTTCTGGTTTTACCCACCATTTCCTACTCCTCTTCCCCATGTGCATTCTGTACTGACAGTTCCACTTCTGTTTTTTCCAGCGTTTCATTTTTTGTCGTCGCTGATTCAGAGTTCGTCGTCTTTTTTAATATTTCTCTTTGTACCGGCAGCCCATTGTGTTCTTCCCACATCACGAGAAGCGTGCCTTCCTGTACGGAAATACTGCTCTCCTCACCGATAAATTCATTGCTGACACCAAGCGCCTTATCATTTTTCAGCGCAGCGTCATCCAGTGTATATTTCAGTCCCTTTTCCCAGATTCCCGTCGATACATCTGTCATGCTGAACACAGAAATCATGCCGTCTGCCTCTTTTGCAAACGAAATCCGTTCACCGGTGATTGCTGTCACAATATTATTTTCTCCGATCAGATAAGCCTTCATTCCTGCACGCGACAATCCGGTCAGCAGCTGAAAGTTTGCCATCGTATGATCCAGTCTTTTTCCGCCAAGCCCTCCATATAAATAAAAGAGCCGGTATCCTTTTTCCTGAGCATAAAAGGCTGCAAGCGCCATGTCTGTATCATCTTTGATCGGTGAGTGGCGCAGGATATGGTCGTGTTCCGGCACATACTCCAGAGAATCAAAATCACCGAGCAGCACATCCGGCTGGATTCCAAGCTGTTTCAGATACGCATAGCCGCCATCCGCCGCGATTACAAGATCGCCCTCCTGCGGCAGCGAATCCAGTTTTTCAAAGCTTCCGGCGCCAACGATGTAACACGCTTTCTCCGAAATTTTCTGTTGTTCTCTTCCCTCTCCCACTGTTCTTTTCCCTGTCTCCTTCTGCATCACATACGCTTCCTTTTCTTTATTTTTCTATCTTTAGCCTTCGTTTCTTCTGTTATTATCAGCTTTTTGAATTAACTGTCCTGCAAAACAAATATTCCCAGCCAGCTTCATTACTGTAAACAAATTTCCCCGAAGATTATTTTCGTTTTCATTATTTTCGTTTTCATTATTTTCGTTTTCATCCATTCTTTTCTCATCGTAATGCATATATCAAAACGGATATCTTTTCTTTTACCTTTCTGCCCAAAAAGGCCGCCGCATAACGCGGCAGCCTCTCTGTCTTATTTCTGCCTATCTGTATGATTAAACCGGATAAGCTTTATTCTTTTCATCCGCTACGGTCGGATCTACCTTTTTCTGCTGTGCTTCTCTGTATTTGAAGAAGTCAGTAGCTACCTGCGGGAACAGTGCATAGGACAGTACGTCCTCATCCTGCTCAGACCACTGAGCCATCTCACCACGCAGAGTATCCAGCTCATCCGGGATCAAATCAGCCGGACGGCAGGTGATAACTTCTGCATCGCCGATGCACTTCTTCTGTACTTCTTTGTTGAACGGTTTAACCGTTGCGCCATACTTGCCGCACAGAACGTCTTTTGTCTGCTGCGGAACCATTTTATAACGCTCGCCATTGATAACGTTCATAACAGCCTGTGTACCTACGATCTGAGAAGACGGGGTAACCAGCGGGCACTCACCGAGGTCTTTACGTACACGCGGAACCTCTTCCAGTACCTGATAGTACTTATCCTCTGCATGCAGATCCTTCAGCTGTGAGGTCAGGTTGGAAAGCATTCCGCCCGGTACCTGGTACAGCAGCGTCTTGATGTTTACACCAAGGTTCTTCGGATTGAGCAGACCGCTCTTAAGTGCCTCGTCACGCATCGGACGGAAGTAATCAGCAATCTCATCCAGAAGCTTGGAATCAAAGCCTGTGTCATACGGTGTACCCTTGAAGGTCTCAACCATAACCTCTGTAGCCGGCTGAGAAGTACCAAGTGCAAACGGAGACATTGCGCAGTCGATCACGTCTACGCCAGCCTCTACTGCCTTCATGTAAGTCATGGAAGCGACACCGGATGTATAATGAGTATGCAGCTGAATCGGGATCTTTACGTTCTCTTTCAGTGCTTTTACCAGCTCAGTTGCCTTGTACGGAAGAAGCAGACCAGCCATATCCTTGATACAGATGGAGTTTGCTCCCATTTCCTCGATACGCTTTGCAAGGCTTACCCAATACTCCATAGTATAAGCATCGCCCAGTGTATAGGACATTGCTACCTGAGCATGACCTTTTTCCTTATTAGCAGCAGATACTGCTGTCTGAAGGTTGCGCATATCATTCATACAGTCAAAGATACGGATGATATCGATACCGTTTGCGATAGATTTCTGTACGAAATACTCTACTACGTCATCTGCGTACGGGCGATATCCCAAAATATTCTGTCCACGGAACAGCATCTGCAGCTTCGTATTCTTGAAGCCTGCTCTTAATTTACGAAGTCTCTCCCACGGATCCTCATGCAGGAAACGAAGAGATGCATCGAAAGTTGCACCACCCCAGCACTCTACGGAATGATAGCCAACTTTATCCAGCTTGTCAACGATCGGAAGCATCTGCTCTGTCGTCATACGTGTTGCAATCAGAGACTGATGCGCATCACGAAGGATGGTCTCAGTAATCTTAATTGGTTTTTTTGCCTGTTCAGCCATTTTGTTCCTCCTGTATAGAATGGCGCCGCCAAACGGCGCCATAAACTGTTCACTGTCAAAGCAGACCTTTTTTTAGTCCGCCCACATAATCGAATCGCTGCAAAGCAGTGATTTCATCATACTCCGAAAATTGCCATGAAAGTACCGGCTGCTACTGCAGTACCGATAACACCTGCAACGTTCGGTCCCATCGCATGCATCAGAAGGAAGTTCGTCGGATCAGCCTCTGCACCGACCTTCTGAGATACACGGGCTGCCATCGGAACGGCAGATACACCTGCGGAACCGATCAGCGGATTGATCTTGCCGCCGGAAAGCTTGCACATCAGTTTTCCAAGCAGTACGCCGCCTGCAGTACCAAATGCAAACGCAACCAGGCCAAGAACAACAATCTTGATTGTGTTCATGTTCAGGAATGCAGCTGCAGATGTCGTTGCACCTACAGAAGTACCAAGCAGGATAACAACGATGTACATCATTGCATTGGAAGCTGTCTCTGTCAGCTGTTTTACCACGCCGCTCTCACGGAAGAGGTTACCAAGCATCAGCATACCAACCAGCGGAGCGGTGGACGGAAGAAGCAGGCAGACAACGATCGTAATGATGATCGGGAACAGGATCTTCTCCAGCTTTGATACCGGACGAAGCTGCTCCATCTTGATCTCACGCTCTTCCTTCGTAGTAAGGAGTTTCATAATAGGCGGCTGGATGATCGGCACCAGTGACATGTAGGAATATGCCGCTACGGCGATCGGTCCCATCAGTGCCGTCTGCCCGAGCTTACCTGCAAGGAAGATGGAAGTCGGGCCGTCTGCACCACCGATGATGGAGATTGCTGCTGCTGCCTTGCCATTGAATCCAAGTGCAATTGCAAGGAAGTATGCAACGTAGATACCAAGCTGTGCTGCTGCGCCGAGCAGGAAGCTGATCGGGTTTGCGATCAGCGGGCCAAAGTCAGTCATCGCACCAACACCCATGAAGATCAGGGACGGAAGGATGGACCACTCGTCCATGATGTAGAAATAATGAAGCAGTCCGCCTGCATGCTCAATACCAGCTGCATCGGTGTACGGCTCAGCCATGATATCCGGATAGATATTGACGAGCAGCATACCAAATGCGATCGGTACAAGAAGAAGCGGCTCAAAACCATGTTTGATCGCCAGATACAGGAACACACATGCAACCAGAATCATAACGTAGTTTCCGATCTCAAGGTTGTGAAATGCAGTCTGTCCCCATAAGTTCGCCAACGTATTTGTTACGTAAGACATTCTTTTACCTCCCAGTTTGTACTTTCGTCTGCCGGATTCAAATCACGCCGGCACGACGCACAAAATCATTAGTTCAGAGTAGCCAGAACGTCGCCGTTCTCTACTGCAGCGCCTGCTGCAACATCGATGCTTGCTACTGTGCCGTCCTGCGGAGCTACAACCGGGATCTCCATCTTCATAGCCTCAAGAATTACGATGCTGTCGCCCTTCTTTACAGCCTGTCCAACGCTTGCCTCTACCTTGAATACCTTGCCCGGTACGGAAGCAGTTACCTTTACGGAGCCTGCGCCGCCTGCTGCCGGAGCTGCTGCCTTCGGAGCTGCCTTCGGTGCTGCTTTCGGAGCTGCCTTCGGTGCTGCTGCCGGAGCTGCTGCTCCTGTTCCTTCTTCTACAGTTACGTCATATGCAGTTCCATTCACTGTGATTGTATAGCTTTTCATTTTGATGTCCTCCTGTCTTTAGGCTCTCTGCCAGTTTCTTCTGTTTGCTTTTTTAATAGAACGAACAACAAATCCGTCACCGGACGTTGTCTCGGATGCAGCGATTGCTGCGGTAATTACAGCTACCAGCTCAAGGTCGTCCATCAGGTCTTCCTCTTCTTCCACAACCGGTGCTGCTACAGGTGCCGGTGCTGCCGGTGCAACCGGTGCTTTTTCTGCTTCTTTCTTCTCGATCAGATCCGGAATAATATGAAGTCTTCCGATCAGGAAGCTCAGGAAAAGAAGTGCAAGGAATACGATACCGATACCCATCACGGTATTCAGTCCTGCACGCTCAATCAGCTTGCCCATGGAATACTGGATATCCCATGAAAAAGAAACACTCTGATCCTTTGCATTCTGCTCGTACGTAACAACAACGTCCGTATCACCTGTTTTCTCATATTTTGTATGACAAATAATGGTGTAGCTGTATCCATCTTCAGAACGAACCGGTTCCTCTACTCTAGTAATCTCTGTGAAATTACCAAGTTCTTCTTTTACGGAACTCCAGTTAGCTGCAATCAGTTTTGCGGACGCGTTGTCGCTCTCCATCATCTGAGCCAGCTGATCATCCGTATAGGAGTTAAAGCTTGTCAGATTCTGTGTCATCGTCTGTTTCAGCTGCTCTTCCTGAGAAAGTGCTTCTGTCTCAGACTCTGACTCTGCCTCAGCTGCTGCTGATTCTGCTTCCGCTGCCTCTGATGCCAGCTCCGTCAGCTCTTCCTCTGCAGCTGCTACTGCAGCTTCCGTCTGTGCTTCAGTTGCTTTTTCCGTCGCCGCTTCGGTCTGTGCTGCCTCTGTTACCTGCTCGGTCGCTGCCGTTGTCTCCGTCTCTGCCGCATATACGCCCGTGGAGAGTGCGGATACGGTCAGGCCCAGAGCAAGCAATACTGCGCTTAATCTACGTTTCATGTGATTCACCTCGCTTAGACTGTTCCGTGCTTTTTGGCCGGGCGATCGTCTCTCTTTGTGAATAACATCTCAAATGCACCAATGACATACTTTCTGGTGTCCTCTGCTGCGATAATGTTATCTACATATCCTCTCTTTGCTGCTGCCGCTGCGCTTGACTGAAGTGCTGCGTACTCAGCTGCTTTCTCGTTGATAACCTTTACATCCTGACCAGCATACATGATCTTGGCTGCCAGCTGAGCATCCATCATGCCGATCTGTGCATTCTCCCATGCGAATGTCATGTCTGCACCGATTGCCTTGCTGTTCATTGCCACGTATGCGCTTCCGAATGCCTTGCCTGTGATGACATTTACCTTCGGAACCGTTGCATTTGCAAATGCATAGGTCAGTTTTGCAGCTGCCTTTGCGATCATACGCTCAGAACATTTGCATGCCTTGAAGCCTGTCACATTTGTCAGGGAAAGTACCGGAATCTCAAATGCGTCGCAGAAGTTTACAAAATCTGCAGCCTTCTGAGCGCCCTTTCCGCTGAGCACGGTGCCAAGAGTCTCTGTCACTTCGCCATCCTCACCATAAACTTCACTGCGGTTTGCAACAACACCTACGGTCGTGCCGTTCAGACGAACGAAACCGGTTACCATATCCTTTGCATAAGCAGCTTTTACTTCTACGAAGTTGTTGTCATCTGCGATATTGGAAAGAAGAACTGCCGGATCACCTGCTGCATTCTCAAGATCCTTGCATGCACGGTTCAGATCGTCGGAGCACTCCTCATAAGACATATCATCCTCGTTGTTTGCCGGAAGCATTGCAACCAGCTCACGGATACCTGCGAGGATCTCATCCTGCGTACCGATGAAATCTACAAGACCAGCCTCTTCGCTCTGGAATTTTGCAGATGCAGTATCGCATTTGTCCTTATTGTTTCCGTCAAGTGCGTTCGGAGAGTTTACAAAAAGCTCTGCTTTCTTGCCTTCCATAAAGGTAAAGTCAGTCAGTGCCGGTACAAGCGCAAGTCCGCCTCCGCATCTTCCGAAGATGGCAGTAATCTGCGGAATGACACCGGATGCCATAGTCTGCTTCAGATAGATCTCGCCAAATGCGTTCAGCGCATCGGTAGCTTCCTGAAGTCTGAGACCTGCACAATCCAATAATCCGATCACCGGAGCGCCCATTTTCATAGCCATGTCATAAAGACCTGCGATCTTCTTTGCATGCATTTCTCCAATGGTACCGCCCAGAACGGATGCATCCTGGCTGTAAACATATACCAGATGTCCGTCGATCACGCCGTATCCGGTCACAACGCCGTCACCCGGTGTTTCTGTCTGCTGCATGTTGAAATCAGTATTTCTGGCAGTTACATATCCGCCGATTTCAACAAAACTGTTCTCATCAAGTAAAGAAGCAATTCTTGTACTTGCCAAGTTTTGTGCTGTATTACTCATTCTCTCAGCCCTCCATGTTATATTAAAATGTTTATCCAATTTCTGCCTAGTCTATAGTACCCTTTTTGTTTCAAAATTGCAAGCAAAAATACAAGCATTTTTGACAATTTCATAACCGGCAGCAAAAAACTCCCCCGCCATGCTGCGGGAGAGTTTTCGTTTTCAGTCAAATGATTTTTATAAACCGCTTTACTTCACTGCTCCTGTGATACCTTCTGTAAAGCTCTTCTGGAAGAAGAAGAATACGATCGTGGTCGGCAGCGTACAGATCAGTACCCCGAGCATCAGCATACCGTAGTCTACCGTGTAGCCGCTGAGCAGGTTCGATACCAGCATCGGCATCGTGATCGTTTCGTTCGTCTGAAGGATGATCTTTGGCCACATGTAATTGTTCCATGCATTCATAAAAGTAATGATAAGCGCCGCGGAATATGTGGACTTCATCGTCGGCACAAACATCCGGAAGAAAATTCCGATCTCACTGAGTCCGTCCATCCGGGCGGCCTCGATAATATCCTTTGGAAAGGAACGCGACGCCTGGCGGAACATCATGATCATAAATGGGGTCGAGATCGAAGGAAGCATGAAGGCTGCCATCGTATTGACCATTTTCAGCTGGGAGAACATACGGAACATCGGAATCATGATCGCTGCGAACGGAACCATCATCGCAGTAAGCAGGATCGTAAAGACGATGTCCTTTGCCTTGTCATGATAAATCTCAAATCCGTATCCGGCAAGGGAGCAGACCAGAAGACAGAGGATCGTGAGCACGGAAGAGTTGCGGAACGAATTCCACAATGCACGCGCCAGATTCTGATTTGAAATCAGCGCTTTGAAATTCTCCATCAGATAAGTACCCGGGATCAGCTTTCCTCTCGATACGTCAACACTCATATTTGTCGCTGCACATGCCATGTAGTAGAGCGGAAAAATGGACAGCAGCGAAAAAATGATCAGAAACAGATACATGCCAATTTTTTTGCCCTTACTCATCGCTCATCACCTACTTTCATCTGAATCACTGCAAGGATCGCAACCATTACCAGGATCACGATCGACATCGCTGCCGCATAACCGAAGTTTGGACTCTGCACAAATGACGTATTATATATGTAGTGAGACATCGTCATCGTAGACTTTCCAGGTCCGCCGTTTGTCAGGTTCAGTGACTCGTCGAACAGCTGCAGCGTACCGTTTGTGGAGGTGATGGTCGTCAGCAGAATAGTCGGCTTTAACAGCGGGATCGTGATCTTAAAGAGGGTCTGCTTTGCGCTTGCTCCGTCGATTCGTGCTGCCTCATACACAGAATAATCGATATTCTGCAACCCAGAGAGGTAAAATACCATGTTGTATCCGGTCCATCTCCAGATCAGCGCGATGATGATAACGAAACGCGCGGTCCACGCATTTGCAAACCACATCACCGGTGACATGCCAAGCCCACGCAGTACCGTATTAACAAAACCATCATTTGCAAACAGTGAACGGAAGATCATGGAATAAGAAACAAGAGAAGTCGCACACGGCAGGAAAATACAGGTACGCCACAGCCCTTTGAATTTCAGGTCCTTGTTGTTTAAGATCGATGCCAGAATCAACGCCAGAGTCAGCATGATCGGCACCTGAATGATCAGGTAAAAGAACGTATTGAACAGCGTTCCCTTAAACGTCGGGTCTTTTAAAATACGTGCATAGTTGGAAAATCCCGCAAATTTCAGGTTTACGCCAAGTCCGTTTTTCATGGAAAGAATAAACGCCTGAATCATCGGGTAAAAGCTGGTCCAGCAGATCAGGATTACTCCGACTGACAGAAACAGCCATCCAATCAGGTTGTGACGTTTATCCATCGTCAGTTTTTTCTTGCCCATCCGGCACATCCCCCTTTTCAAAGGAAAGGGTCTGACCGCTGCCTCAAACCGCCGGCAGCGGCAGACCCTTTCTCTTTCTTTTTACAGTGATGCGTTTACTGAAATTCCCATACCGGAAAGTTCAGACAACAGCACTGCTTTTTATTTTTACCTGTTTTCAGAGATCCTTACATTCCCATGTTGAAATCAAGTGTTTCCTGTGCGCCCTGAAGCTCAGAATCTACATCAGCGCCAGTCTGTGTGATGTTGGAAAGTGCAACACCTACCGCATCACGTGCATCATAGTAGAATGCGCCGGTTGTGTTGGACGGAGTCTTGGTTGCGAAATCAACGATCTTAGCATAAACGGTGTCGCCGCCGTAGAAATCAACCGGTACGTTGTATGCGTCAGACTCTCCTGCCGGTGCCCATGTAGCAAGAGCGCCCTTGGAGATGATGTCATCATACAGCTCTGTGCTTCCTGCAAATGTAGCATTCAGGAAATCAACTGCAAGATCCTGATGGCTTGTGTTGGAAGAGATTGCCCAGGATGATCCACCGTTGTTGGAGTAGTTGGTCGCGCCGTCTACATCGTCAAGCTTCGGCATGTTGGTAACTGCCCATTTTCCGGACTGATCCTCTGCTGCCTGGATGGAAGCCATGATCCAGCATCCGTTGAAAGTACTTGCTACGGTTGAGCTGTTCAGGGAAGAAATGTACTGATCCCAGTCGGTTACTTCTACAAGTGTTCCGTCTGCTACCATCTGTGCATAAACCTCTACACACTTCTTCAGAACATCATTCTCTGCGATATTGCCTGTGCCATCCTCATTGAACAGAGATGCACCGCAGGACTGAAGCATCATCATGATCACGTCCGGAGAACCAGCCTGTGCAGTCAGCATCGGAAGACCGGTCTTCTCAAGAACAACCTTTGCTTTCTCCATATAATCAGACCAGGTAATATCTGTGAAATCATCTACGGTATAACCAGCCTGCTCGATCAGGTCGGTGCGGAGACAGTTTACAACAGCACCGTTGTCAAACGGAACTCCATAGTTCTTTCCATCAAGCGTGGAATATGCAACCTTCGCTGCGGAGAACTGTGAGAAATCAATGCCGGAATCCGTCAGATCTGTGAATACATCCGGATAGAATGTTACATACTTCTGGAAAGAGTTGTCCTGCATCAGGAAGATGTCCGGAAGTGTGCTCAGGTCGCCTGCATTTACAGCGGTCGTGATCTTGGACTCAATATCATCAGACTGGATCTCTGTTACCTCTACGGTAAAGCCTTCATGATCCTTTGCATAGATCTCTGCTGCCTTGTTGATCGCATAAATATTGAAGTTCGGATCCCATGTCCAGACAGTGAGCTTGTTGTCTTCATCACTTGCTGCGCCTGCCGTAAGTACAGATGCCATTGATACTACCATCGTTCCAGCCAGTACAAATGCCAATACCTTTTTCAGTTTCATATGAAATTCCTCCTTATATTCGGCTCTGTACAGTCTGTTCAGTAATCATTCACGTTCCATGTTTTTGGTCAAACTGCACATTTTTCAGCCGTTTTTTTTGCTTTCTTGTGCATATTATATCACGTCTCCTGTTGTTTTTTCATCATATCCGATTGTATGATGTTCATTTTCGACTATTTTATGTCATTTTTACTATTTTCACCATCCATCATGGTATGCAATTGTATTTTCGTTTAATCTCCGCTCATAATTCTCAGGGAGCTTCTTCCACTCATTCGGCGTAGTGCCCATAAATTTCCGAAAATTCCTGTTAAAAGTAGCCGAACTGCAAAAACCGCATTTTATTGAAATCTCTGTCACAGACTGATTCGTCTTTTTCAGCAGCTCGCATGCTTTCTTGATCCGCATCTGATTGATATAGTCATTTGGATGGATGCCCATGCAGGACACAAACAGCCTGCGGAAATGTGTCTCGCTCATGTGGCAGGTCTCTGCCAGTTCACCGATCTTCAAGGGCCGGTCGCAAAAATCACCGACATATTCCAGTGCCCGGGAAATCTGTGCAAGTTCTGTTTTTTTCGCTTTTCCCTGCACTTTTTCCCCCGGGATCAGCTCCTGATTGAGCCGTGCCAGTTCAATGACGAGCGCTTTTTGCAGCCCGCTCACCGATTCGCGATACAGTTCACCGTGTTCCTGCATTTCTTTAAAAATCTGACGGATCAGAATAAAAAGGGTCGGCTGCTCCTCCTTTGACGTACAGCACGGTGTTTTGTTGATCCGGTAAAGCAGCCGCTGCGCCAGACGGTGGTTATCCGGATACAGTTCCTGTACCGTCTTGTCCATATCCAGAAAAAGGTACTGCCATTTGTTCAGATTCGCCTGTGCCGCGTTCGTCGTATGCGGATAATTTTTAGGGATCACGGTCAGCGTCCCGTCGCGATACGGCACACTTTTTCCCTCCAGAATGATCTCACCCGCACCATAGCAGCACCAGCCAATCTCCATCAGATTGTGAAAATGCAGATCCACGATCGGTTTTAAATTTTTATCATACCCATACGGGCGGATCCAGTCCTCTCCATACAGCGCCAGCAGCGGCTCGCCGTGCGGGATGTCATAGTAGCGAAATTCAAGGTTCTCTTTTTTTCGTGCCATCGATATTCCTTTCTTCTGTCTGATTTTCGGTCTGTTTCTCAGCTGATTCTGCTTTCTCAGGCTTTTTATAACTTGTATATCACACTTTTATTTTTCGTTCCTCTTTGCCTGCCATACGTTTTCATCTGTATGGATCGCCCGGCTTTTTCATGTTTCATGTTTCATTTTCTCGTATTTCTGCTTTCGCTTTTCAGTATCATTATAAAATATTCTCCATTATCTTACAAGCATTCTTCTCTCCTTCGCCTTCTGTATGGTTTCCTCTCAAATTTGCATTCTTCAAGCCTGTTTTTATTGACAGCTCATTCCATACCCGCATACGTTTCCCAACCGCTGCACAAAAAAGCAGCAAACTATTTCTATTCCTCAATTTTTACAGAAGCAGTTTTTCAAATGCAGCATCCACCCCATACCAGAAGTCTTTCCCTCTCACGCCCTCCGCTGTTCGCACCGGCGCAGCCAGTACGACCATATCTCCCACCCGGTACCGGACGATCCCTACTGACGCGCCCTCTTCCACCGGTGCCCGCAGCACTTTCGGCACTTGCATTTCACGTATCACTTTTTCATCTCTTCGAAGCAGCAGACGGCAGTCCCTGTGTTCCTCTATAAGTTCCACCTGATTTTTTATCCCGTTTTCTACCGCTGCCGGCACAATGCGTGTTTTTCCGCTTTCCAGCACGGAAAGATGATACTGTTCCAGCCCGTAATCCATCAGTGTCCTCGTATCTGCCCACTTCCATGATCTGTGCCCAGGCCATCCACACGCGAGCAGGGAAACGATCAGCAGACGATCATCCTTTTGCAGCGCACCCACATAGCAGTAACCCGCTTTTGCGGTAAATCCGGTCTTTCCGGTCAGTGCCCCGTCCATCATCCAAAGAAAGGCATTATGATTGGCACAACTGTAACTGTGTTTCCCACTTATATCCGTAAACGTATACTGCGCCGTACCCGTAATCTCCAGAAAAGCCTCTGCCTGCGGCGACTGCGTAATGCAGTAGCGCAGCACAAGCGCCAGATCTGCCGCCGTTGTATGGTGCACCCCTTCTGCATCCTCCCCGTCGAGCCCGTTCGGGCTGATGTAATACGTATCTTCACAACCGATCTCCCGAGCCTTCGCATTCATTTTCTCTGCAAAATCTTCTACGCTCCCGGCCACATTTTCCGCGATACAGACCGCCGTATCGTTGTGCGATTCCAGCATCAGAGAATACAGCAGATCCTTCAGATAAAATGTTTCACCCGTCTGCATGCCAAGCTTTACCTGCGGCTGGTGCGCTGCCTGCTCCGACGCTGTACAGGCCATATTCTCTTTTGTCTCCTCCAGTGCCACAATACACGTCATAATCTTCGTTGTGCTCGCCATCGGAAGCGGTTCCTTCGTTTCTTTTCCATAAAGAATACGCCCACTGCTGCCGTCCATCAATACGGCGCTGCGGGCGTATAGTTTCAGTTCCTCTTCTGCTTTTGTCAGACATAAATTTCCCGGCAGCAAATATACCGCCAGCAGTACGGCAAAAACAATACTTGTCTGTTTTTTCTTTCTGCCTAAATTTTCTTTTCGCTTTCGTTGCTGATCTTGTTTACTCTCCTGCCTGTTCATTCTCTCTATGGCTGGTATTTTCTTCCATCTCGCCTGCACTGTCCGCATACCCAGGCACCTCCAAAGCATCTTGTCCTCTTTCTTTTTATATGCTCTCGTTCTGCCTGTGAGAACTTTCTATTTGTTTTTGCAAAACAGCGGCTCTCGCTATACCTCCACATCCAGCTTCTGCTGCACTTCTTCTTCCGCCTCTGCCTTGAAGTCCTCCAGCTGTACCGGATTGATGATCGGAAGATCCTCCAGAGACTGCAAGCCAAAATGGCGCAGAAATTCTTCTGTCGTGCCAAACAGCAGCGGGCGTCCCGGCGCATCCAGTCTTCCCAGTTCCTTCACAAGATCATATTCAACCAGCCTGTTCACCGCGTGATCACATTTGACACCACGGATCTTCTCAATCTCCAGCTTTGTGATCGGCTGCTTGTAGGCAATGATCGAGAGCGTCTCCATCACTACGTCTGACAGTGTGATCTTCTTCGGCTGCTTTGCAACGCGGATCAGATATTCATACAGACTGCTCTTCGTACACAGCTGAAACGCACCGTCCAGCTCCACGATCTGGACCCCTCGGTTTTTTGCGCGGTAATGATCCATCATTCCCTCTATGATTTTTCTGGTAGTCGCCGTATCCTGATCGATCGCCTTTGCGATCTTTTCCAGTTCCACGGAATCCCCCATCGCAAACAAAATCGCCTCAATGGCGGCTTCTGCCTCTTTTATTCCCACAGTTATTCTCCCGTCCTGTTTTCTTCTGTCATCTGTTGTCTGATTCGGGTCAGAGCGGATATTCGCCACTTCACTGCCTGCTCATAACCGGGCAGCTGCCGCACAATCAGTCATAATCTCCCTGAGCATCCGACACCGGTTCCATTCCTTCTTTTCCTGTCCATTCAATGCGGATGTCCGCAAATGTCTCTTCCTGCTCTACCTCAACCTTTCCCTCTTTCATCAGTTCCAGAAGCGTCAGAAATGTCACGATCTTGTAAAGCTTTCCACGCCTGCGCGTCAGAATCTCACGGAACATGCAGTGTTTTTTTTCAGAAATATAGTGCTCCACTTCCTGCATCGTACCGCTTAAGTCAATCTCTTCTTTTTTGAGATTGCCAAATTTGCTGCGGATCGGATCCATACGGTTTTCCTGCCGTTTCATAATGTCCCGAAAGATCGCATGCAGCTTTGCAAGCGTCATATCCCCCAACAGGTCATCAATATTCACCGGCTCGCGGTACGCCTTTACCTCATCCGGAATGGTCGGTGGCTTGTAAAGAACGAACTCCGCTTCCTCCTGCCGGTCCCTAAGCTCAAACGACATATATTTGTACATTTTGTATTCCAGAAGCTTCTCAACTAACTCCTCGCGCGGATCGATCTCCTCTCCCTCTTCCGTCACCTCCGGTGGAAGCAGCATCCTGGACTTGATGTCGAGGAGCGTCGCTGCCATCACAAGAAATTCGCTCATTACATCGAGGCTCTCCGTCTTCATCTGACGGATATATTCCATATACTGGTCCGTAATTTCTACGATCGGAATATCATAAATATTGATCTTGTTTTTTTCTATCAGATGAAGCAGCAGGTCCAGCGGTCCTTCAAACGCTTCCAGTTTTACCGGTATTCCCATGACAGCTCCCGTCTACATAAAATCAATCACAACAAGCTCCGGCGGATTGTTGATCCGAAGGTTGATCGTGTGGCTGCCAAGGCCGGCACTTGTGATCAGTTTTTTTCCGTTTTCCGTATACATTCCATGTGTATATTTCGGAAACAGCCGGATCTGCGGACTGATCACGCCCCCGACAAACGGAAGCCTCACAATGCCTCCGTGCAGATGCCCTGATAAAGTCAGATCCGCCCCCCATGCTGCGTATGTCGGAAAATAAACCGGATTGTGTGCCAGCAAAATATTAAATGAATTCTCATCCGGCGCTCCAAGTACTTCTGTGATCTGCATCTCCAGCAGTTCCGCTTTTCGTCCCCTGCGATAATACTCGATCGGAAGCTCATAACCCCATACCGTGATCGGCATGCGGTTGATTTCCAGGCGCTCACACGAATTTTCCAGAAGATGCACGCCAAAGCTCTTGATCGCGTCAGAATATTTCTGATACTGCTCCCCATAGCGGTCTGGAAACGCTTTCAGCCGCTGTTCATGATTGCCGTTCACACAGTAGACCGGATATTTTTTGGTCAGCTCATCCATCAGCGACATCGCCGCATCCATCTGCGGCTCCGTGCTGCCTACCAGCATATCTCCTGCTGCAAACACTGCCTCCGGATTCTGATTTCGAATTTCCAGAAGCAGGGCACTGTTGTCTTCGCCATAGCTCATATTATGAAGATCGCTCAGAAAAACCACGGAAAACGGGCGGTCCGTTCCTCTCGTCCGCACACCTGTCCGCAGTTTATACCGCGTCACTTTAAATCCTGACATATGGTTCTGTCCTTTCCTGTTACGATATAGCCATTCTCATATTGTAACATATTTTATCGGCTGTGGCAAATTGTTTGTAACCGCATCATATGATCCCTTGTAAAACGGACATTCGCAATCCGCTTCGCTACTTGCAGGATCATAAGGAATCTCCCGCAAGCGGGTCCCCCCTTATGATATTTCATGAACGCAGATAAGCATCCCATCTCCCGCTTAGTGTTCCGCGCACTTGAAGCAGGGGATGCTTATCTGCGTTCAAACCATCCACGCGCCCCACGCCGCATTCACCCAGTCAAGATATCCCGCCTTCTCGACCTCCTCTGCCGTCACGATCGGCATTCTTCCAATTTCCCGCTCTCCGATTTTGTATACAAGGCTTCCCACTTCCTCTCCCTCTTCCAGCGGCGCCATTATTTCCCCGGAAAACTGCGCTTTCCTTGTAATCTGCGAAAAATCTTCGCCCGTCGTACTCAGATAGGAAAATTCATCCGGGTACCGCACCCTCACTTCCGTCTGGATGGAACCCTTCACCGGTACCGGGGAAAGCTTTGGCATTTCTCCGTCATAGTAGATTGAGCATCTGGAAAATCCATAATTCAGCAGTTTTCCCGCCTCCGCAAATCTGGTCTTTGAGTCAGGCGCAGTCATCACAACACTGATGATCCGGATCCCATCCCGCCGTGCCGTCGCACTGAGACAATATTTTGCATAACTGGTGCTCCCCGTCTTCAGTCCATCACAGCCGTCGTAGCTGCGCAGCAGTTTATTCGTGTTGGTAAGCGTAAAGGGACTGCTTCCCTTTGCCGTCACATGCATGATGTCTTCCATCCAGATGTCCGAATATTCCACACAGTTCGGATATTTTCGCAGCAGTTCCCGCGACATAAGTGCCACATCCCGTGCGGAGGTATAGTGCTCCTTTGACTCCGTCAGCCCGCAGCAGTCCACAAAATGTGTCTGCTCCATGCCAAGCTCCTCCGCTCTTTTGTTCATCATCTCAACAAACGTTTCCTCGCTCCCGGCAATGTGCTCCGCCATCGCGACTGCCGCATCGTTTCCGGAGGCAATGATGATACATTTCAGCAGTGTTTCTACCGTCTGCTTTTCTCCCACTTCCAGAAAAACCTGTGAACCGCCCATGGATTTTGCGTGCGCACTTGTCGTCACCTCTTCATCCAGCTTCAGCTTTCCCGCATCCAGCGCCTCAAAAATCAGCAGGATCGTCATCACCTTCGTCACACTTGCCGGATGAAGCTGTTCATCCGCCTTCTTTTCATACAGAACCTCACCGGTAGACACTTCCATCACACAGGCATGCGGCGTCTGGATTTCCGGCTCCGCCGCTTTTGCCGCAGGTGACACCACAGATACGACTGCCATCAGCACCGTCAGAAACCATGTCCGCCTTCTTTTTTTCGTGACCTTTTCTATCGCTCTTTTCATGATTACCGTCCAGAATGGCTTTTACTTTATCCATATTCATCCGACCGGCTCTTTATTCTGACCTGTACAAAAAAAATTCCCGGTCTGGCATAAACCTGACCGGGAATTTTATTGCACATTAATTGTATTTACGCTTGCGAGCTGCTTCAGACTTTTTCTTACGTCTTACGCTTGGCTTCTCGTAATGCTCTCTTTTACGAATTTCCTGCTGGATACCTGCCTTTGCGCAGTTTCTTTTGAAACGACGTAAAGCACTGTCCAGAGTCTCGTTTTCTTTTACGATAACATTTGACATTGTCTCACACCTAACCTCCCTCCAGTTGTAGATTGTGCAGAATACAACTGTCTGGGTATTTTATTGCACTAACAAGTATTATACCAGATTTTTTACTTTCGTCAACACATTTTCATAAAAATTTTCAAGAAAAGTTTTTATGAAAGCTGCCCAGCCAGTACTTCTTTCGCTTTTTCCAGTGCGGCATCGATGCCTGCCGGGTTCTTTCCTCCGGCCTGTGCCATATTCGGACGTCCACCGCCGCCGCCCCCGACAAGTGCTGCAATTCCCTTGATCAGGTTTCCGGCATGTGCGCCCTTCCTCATTGCGCCATCCGTTACAGCTGCCATCAGGCTGACCTTTCCGTCATTGACGGATGCGATCAGTACGACACCCTCACCGATCTTCTCGCGGAGCTGGTCACCCAGATCACGCAGTCCGTTCATATCAACGCCTTCTACCTTCGCCGGAAGGAACTTCACGCCGCCGATCTCGCAGACCTGATTCATGACATCGCCAAGTGCATCTTTTGCAAGCTTGCTCTTCAGGGACTCGTTCTCGCTCATCACTGCCTTCAGCTCGCTCTGCAGTGCTGTGATCTTTTCCAGCACTCCGGATGGAACGGTCTTCAGCAGCTTCGCTGCCTCTGCCAGCTCTTTCTCTGATGTCTTATAATATGCGAACACACCATCACCGGTCAGTGCCTCGATTCGTCTTACGCCCGCTGCAACACCTGCCTCGGAAACGATCTTGAAGGTCGCGATCTCAGAAGTATTTGCAACGTGAGTACCGCCGCAGAGCTCCCTTGAAAAGTCACCCATGCATACCACGCGCACTTCGTCGCCATATTTCTCTCCGAACAGTGCCATCGCGCCGGTCTTCTTCGCATCCTCGATGCTCATGATCTTTGTCTCAACCGGAAGTGCTGCTGCGATCTCTTCATTGACGATTGCTTCAACCTTCTCGATCTCTTCCGGTGTCATTGCCTGAAAATGAGCAAAGTCAAAACGCAGACGATCCGGTGTCACAAGGGAACCCTTCTGCTCTACATGAGAGCCAAGCACGGTCTTAAGTGCTTTCTGAAGCAGATGCGTCGCGCTGTGGTTCTTGCAGATATTTTTGCGGTAAACTTCATCTACCTTAAGTGTCACTCTGTCGCCGACTTTCATCATGCCTTCTGCCAGATATCCGACGTGGCCGATCTTTCCGCCGAGCAGATGGATCGTATCTTCTACTACAAAGCGTCCTGCCTCGCATACAATCTCACCCTTGTCACCATTCTGACCGCCCATCGTTGCGTAAAACGGAGTCCTGTTTACGATAACAGTACCGCGCACACCCTCGGTCAGTGCCTCAGTCAGCTCGGTCTCGGTTGTCAGTACGGTAATCTCAGAGTCACAGGTCAGGCTGTCGTAGCCGACAAATTCAGAAGTCACCGCTGCCGGGATCTGATCATATACAGTCGCATCCGCGCCCATGTAGTTCGTTACCGCTCTTGCACCGCGGGCTCTCTTACGCTGCTCTTCCATGCATGATTTGAAGCCTTCCTCATCAATCTCGTAGCCCTTCTCTTCGAGGATCTCTTTTGTCAGGTCAAGCGGGAATCCGTACGTATCATAGAGCATGAATGCATTCTCACCGCTGAGCACCTTTTCATTTCTTTCCGCCAGATCTGCTTCCATTCCTGCAAGAATGCTCAGGCCCTGATCAATCGTCTTGTTGAATTTCTCCTCTTCCTGTGCCAGAACCTTCACGATGAAATCGCGTTTTTCTTCCAGCTCCGGATAACCGTCTTTGGATCCCTCGATAACGGTCTCACTCAGTTTGGAAAGAAATGCTCCGTCAATACCAAGCAGTCTTCCGTGACGTGCGGCACGGCGGATCAGACGGCGAAGTACGTATCCTCTTCCCTCGTTTGTCGGCATGATGCCATCGGAAATCATAAATGTTGCGGAACGGATGTGGTCTACGATCAGACGGATCGAGACGTCCTTATTCTCGTCGGCCTTATAAACAGTCTTTGCAAACTCACATACCTTGTCGCGCAGTGCCTGCATCGTATCCACGTCGAAAATGGAATCCACTTCCTGTACAATGACTGCCAGACGCTCCAGACCCATTCCGGTATCGATATTTTTCTGTTTCAGCAGCTCGTAATGACCCTCTCCGTCATTCTCAAACTGGGTAAATACGTTGTTCCATACTTCCATGTAACGGTCGCAGTC
>ERZ827108.2092-NODE-2092-length-22453-cov-4.858648_pt1 | contig 22453 bp, 22 predicted proteins | sample MGYA00519921_ERZ827108 | MGnify/ENA primary metagenome ERZ827108 (study PRJEB31778, sample SAMEA3449258) | human gut metagenome | biome: human gut; feature: human-associated habitat; material: faeces | place: United Kingdom | collected 2010/2012 ...
CGGCGTTGAATCCCGGAAATTCCGGCGGTGCATTGGTGAACCTGAAAGGTGAACTGATCGGCATCAACTCGGCCATATACAGCAACACCGGCTCCTATGCGGGATTCTCCTTCGCCATCCCCACCACCATCGTGCAGAAGGTGATGAACGACATCAAGCAGTTCGGAACCGTGCAGCGCGCCGTATTGGGAGTATCCGTTCAGGAACTCGATGCAAAGATCGCCAAGGAGAAGGATATCACCGCCATCAAGGCAGGTCTGCTTGTGGCCAGCGTCAGCGACATGAGCACCGCCAAGGAGCTTGGCCTCAAGGAGGGTGACGTCATCACCGCTGTCAACGGAGTGTCCGTAGGAAGCCACGCACAGTTGGTGGAGCAGATCAACAAGTTCCGCCCCGGCGACCGCATCACCGTGACATACTACCGCGATAACAAGAAGGTTGAGAAGAGCGCGACCCTGCGCAATCAGAGCGGAACCACATCCATCACCAAGAAGGGAGACTTCAGCGAGCTGGGATGCGCCTTCATGAAACTTACACCCGAGACCAAGGAACGCTTAGGCATCTCCAACGGCGTACAGGTAAAGGGACTTAAGGCCGGTTCGATCCGCGATGCTGGCGTCAAGGAAGGATTCATCATCACTGCCGTAAACGACATCCCTGTGAACAGCAGCGACGATGTCGAGCAGATCTACAACAAGGTAATGAAAGACAGCGAAGACTATAAGGCTCTGATCCTGTACGGAGTCTACCCAACCGGCAAGAAGTACACCTACGCGGTGAACCTCGCGTCCGAGTAATTGTCAAGATTGGTTTATCAGAAACGGTGCCGGGTCTATCCGGCGCCGTTTCTTTTTAATTATGACACATTCAATCATGTGCCATATTACTCCCCTCACATATGACAAACCTGCGCCGACAGGACGCCGGCGCAGGTTGTCTATGTTGTTTGTGGAATTTATCGAAGCAGTATCTTCTCGATCGCGGCGACAGCGGCCGCGGTTTCCTTGGAGCATGAGATACGGTCGCGCACTGCCTTGATGCCGTAGATCACAGTACTGTGCTCACGCTTGAGTTTCGCTCCGATGGCCGGTGTTGAAAGGTCAGTATGCTTGCTGCACAGGTACATCACAATCTGGCGCGCATCGGCAATATCGCGAAGGCGACTCTTGCTGAACAGGTTGTCGGGATTCAGGTTGAAGTATTCGGCCGTGTTCTCCACAATCATGTCGAAGTTCACGCTCTTGCGCACGGGAGTCTTCACCGTATGGCTTATGACCTCGCGGGCCATCTCAACCGACAGAGGCTGGTTGGCGTTGATGCAACGCAACTGGAGGCCGATTACTATGCCCTCAAGTTCACGCACGGACCCTGTGCAGCTCTCGGCGATCAGGTCGATGATCTGGTCCGACAGGTCCAGGCCGCCACGGGCGGCCTTGGAATGCAGGATCTTTTTGCGCAACTCCAGATCCGGTGCCGGAAGCGGTTCCGTTATACCCCACTTGAAACGGTCTATCAGTCTATCAGTGAGCCCATCCAGTTCCATTGGGGGACGGTCGCAGGTGAATATCAGTTTCTTATTGTGCTGATGCAGGTGATTGAAGATCGGGAACAACGTGGCAGCCGTCTTGGCACCCGTCATTTCCTGCAGATCGTCGAACAGGATGCAGTCCATGGACTGGAACCAGTTGATGAACTGCGGGATATCGCCCTTGGGATCCATCGCCACATGCTGGTACATATTCTGGAACTGACGCATGGTCATGAAGAGCACGCGGGCGTTGGGATTCTTCTCCTTGATGCGAAGACCAATGGCCTGGATCAGATGGGTCTTCCCCACCCCGACGGCACCATAAAGGAAGTAAGGGTTGAATTCCCGCTTCTCAGGATGGTTGGCTATATGCTCGGCGATGGTGTAGGCCACCTCGTTGGACTTGCCGACACAGTAATTCTCGAAATTCAACGCAGGATTGAGCTGCGAGTCGAAATTCTGACCACGGTGCTCCACCGGCGCATTCTCCGTCTGACGGACAATGGGGTTCTGTACGGACTTTGAAAGTTCCGGGCTCTGCACTTTTACCCGTGACGAGATATCGTCACCGATCACGTTGTAGGCATAGTCCATCGTGACGCGGCATCCGAACGCCTTCTCAAGCGACAGACGCAGGATGGAGCGGAACTGCCGGTCATATAGGTCGGCATAATACGCCGAGGGCACCTGGAGGACCATATGCCCGTTTTCGTAACTCAACGGTTCGGCTGCGGTAAACCATACCTTGAACTTATCCTCGCCGATATTGTCGCGGATTAAGCTAAGGCATTTGGCCCATTTTTCCTTTACCGAACTGTCCATGGTCATCTTGGTTTTCCTTGAGGGTTTATTGAGTTTCGAGGACGGGCAGGTTGTCGGTGCCCCTCCAATTGCAATGCAAAATAAACACAAAATATTCTAATAAAAAAATGAAAAAGCTATTGCATTTTTCGATTCCATTACTATCACTTGAATTTCAGCAAAATAAATTTTTGCCTGTTTCCACTTGTATTTTTACAGGATTGTAGTTATCTTTGCGAGGAATAAAACAGATATGAACGCATAGGAAATGAAGATAACACTCAACAACATAAACGAGCAACTGCCGCAGGAGAACTACACCGTTCAGGAACTGCTGAACCACAAGGGAATAAGCCGCAACGGCACGGCGGTTTCAGTCAATGACCGCATAGTGCGCCACTCGGCCTGGGAGTCCACCAGACTGTCGGAAGGGGACCGCGTGGTGATAATCTCCGCAGCCTTCGGAGGATGAACCACGGCTTCCTGAGAATCGGCTTCACCCTCCCGGACTTCGTCGAAGGTGAAGCCGACCGTATGGTCGCACTTCTCGACTCAGGCATCGGCATAATGCACATCCGCAAGCCAGGAGCGGCCCTCGCAAGTTTCAGGGCGCTGATACAGGCTATCCCTGAGAGATACCACCCGCGCCTCCGAATCCATGACCATTTTGAACTGATCGAAGAGTTCAGGCTGGCCGGTGTCCACGTCAACAGCCGCAATCCATTGCCTCCGGACGGATGCACTTCCATCACAAGGTCCTGCCATTCGCTGCAGGAACTGTCGGCTCCTCTTCCCGATGGCAGAATGCCGGAATACCAGACCCTCTCCCCCATTTTCGACTCCATATCAAAGCCAGGCTATTCATCCCGTTTCGACATCGATACATTGCGACCCCTTATAATAGGAAAGAATGTCGTGGCCTTGGGTGGTATCACACCTGACATGTTTGATGTGCTTGAAGAGGCAGGATTCATCGGCGCCGCCATGCTGGGATCTCTGTGGACATAGCGCCACGGCCCAAAACATTTGCTCCGCGCCACTCGTTTTAAATATAGAGTTGCTATCCATATATAAACAGAAAACATATAACCCCAAAAGATGTTACTTCAATACATTACCAATACAGATGCACCTTCATCGGTTACGGATCAGATCCGTGCGGTGCTGAACGGCGGATGCCGCTGGATTCAGGTCCGCATGAAGGAAGCCACGGACCTGGAGGTCCGCGATGTCGTGGAAACCGTCATGCCCTGGTGTCTGGAGACCGAGTCATTCCTTATACTTGACGATCGTGTGGAACTTGCCAAGGAACTGCAGGTGGGCGGCGTGCATTTAGGCAAGAACGATATGCGTCCCTCCGAGGCTCGCGTGCTGCTCGGAGCCGGAGCGGTGATCGGAGTCACCGCCAACACCATCGACGATGTTCGTGCCGTCCGAGGACTTGACGTGGATTATGTGGGAGTCGGTCCCTATTCCTACACCAAGACCAAGAAGAACCTGGCGCCCATATTAGGCCTGGAGGGAATTCGCAATATAGTCACAGCCATGAAGCAGGAAGAGATCGAACTGCCCACGGTGGCCATCGGCGGCATCAAACTGGAGGATGTGGTGCCGGTGATGGAGACTGGCGTGAATGGACTCGCCGTCAGCGGAGCGATAGCATTCGCCCCCGACATGCAGAAAGCCACCGAGGACTTCGTGAACGCATTGAAGCCTTTCGTGAAATAAACGACACAATTGGCATTTTAAGAAAACAAAAAGTGCCAATTACAAATAAAATTCGTATATTTGCAGATTGAGAAGTCAAAACCGGCTTCCCGGTCTGCATTTTATGCATTATGGAAACGACAATGACAGATAAACTGATTATAGGAGGCCGCGAGTTTACGTCGCGGCTGTTCGTCGGTACGGGCAAGTTCTCGTCGGCCGACGTGATGCTGGAAGCCGTGAAGGCTTCCGGCTCCCAGATGATAACGGTGGCCATGAAACGCGTCAACATGATGAACGAGGCCACCGATGAAATGATGACACACATCAACCGCGAGCATGTGCAGCTGCTTCCCAACACCAGCGGTGTCCGCAACGCCAAGGAGGCCGTGCTGGCCGCGCAGATGAGCCGCGAGATTTTTCAGACCAATTTCATCAAACTGGAGATCCATCCGGATCCCCGCTATCTGATGCCGGACCCCGTCGAGACACTCCGTGCCACCGAGGAACTGGCAGCCGATGGATTCACGGTCCTTCCCTACATCCAGGCCGACCCGGTGCTTTGCAAGCTTCTGGAGGAAGCGGGGGCAGCCGCAGTGATGCCGCTGGCAGCTCCCATCGGCACCAACAAGGGGCTCGTGACACGCGACCTGCTGGAGATCATCATCGAGCAGTCGCAGCTTCCTGTCGTGGTGGATGCCGGACTGGGCGCCCCCTCGCACGCCGCCGAGGCTATGGAGATGGGTGCGGACGCAGTGTTGGTCAACACCGCAATCGCCGTTGCCGGCGATCCCGTGGAGATGGCCCGCGCCTTCGCAAAGGCTGTCGAAGCAGGACGAATGGCATTCAACGCAGGTCTCGGTGCCGTCTCGAAATCGGCTCAGGCCACCTCTCCCCTCACTGCTTTCCTTGGATAACACCTAAGCAGCCTGTCAAATTCATTTGCACGGCTGCGTAAGCTAATACCCGTAATATGAAAATAGAAAACATCGACGTCTCCTCATATCCCAATTCCGAGAAAATCTACGTCCAGGGCTCACGTCCGGATATCCGCGTGGCTATGCGCCGCATCCATCAGTATCCCACCGTCAAGATCGAGGACGGGAAGCGCGTGGAGTATCCCAACGAGGATATCACCGTCTACGACACCTCCGGCCCCTACACCGACCCGAACGTCAAGACCGACATCAACGAAGGATTGCCCCGTATGCGCGAGTCCTGGATGGCGGAGCGCGACGACACCGAGCTGCTTGACGACATAACAAGCCGGTACGGCCGTGAGCGCCGAGACAACAAGGAACTGGACGCCATCCGCTTCCCGAAGTTCCACAAGCCGCGTCGCGCCAAGGAGGGGCGCCGCGTCACCCAGATGCATTATGCCAAGAAAGGAATCATCACGCCTGAAATGGAATATGTGGCGATACGCGAGAATCTGGACAACGAGGCCCGTGGAATCAAGAGCCATATCACTCCCGAGTTCGTGCGTCAGGAAGTAGCCGCCGGCCGCGCCGTGATCACCGCCAACGTGAACCATCCCGAGGCCGAGCCTATGATCATAGGCCGCGCATTCGCCTGCAAGCTCAACACCAACATCGGCAACTCCGCCCTCTCGTCCGGTATCGAGGAGGAGGTGGCCAAGGCCGTATGGAGCTGCTACTGGGGCGGCGACACGCTGATGGACCTTTCCACCGGCGACAATATCCATGAGACACGCGAATGGATCATCCGCAACTGCCCGGTCCCGATGGGTACGGTGCCTATCTACCAGGCTCTGGAGAAGGTCGACGGCAAGGTGGCAGACCTGACATGGGAAATCTACCGCGACACGCTGATCGAGCAGGCCGAGCAGGGCGTGGACTATTTCACAATCCATGCCGGCGTGCTGAAGGAACATGCCAGACTGGTTCAGGAGCGTCTCACGGGCTGCGTGTCGCGTGGCGGCTCCATAATGACCGAATGGTGCGTGATTCACGATCAGGAAAGTTTCCTCTACGAGCATTTCGATGAGATTTGCGAGATCCTGAACAAATACGACGTAGGCATCTCGCTCGGCGACGGAATGCGCCCGGGATCCATCCACGACGCCAACGACCGCGCCCAGTTCCTGGAACTCGATGTGCTGGGCGAGCTCTGCGCCAAGGCATGGGAGCATGACGTGCAGGTACTGATCGAAGGTCCCGGCCATGTGCCCATGCAGAAGATTCCGGAGAACATGGACCGTCAGATCAAGTCGTGCCATTCCGCGCCGTTCTACACGCTCGGCCCGCTGACCACCGACATAGCCCCGGCCTACGACCATATCACCTCGGCCATCGGAGCGGCCATCATATCGTCGCTCGGCACGGCCATGATCTGCTATGTGACACCCAAGGAGCATCTGTCGCTGCCGACTCTGAGCGATGTACGCGAGGGTGTCGTGGCCTACAAGATCGCGGCCCATGCCGCCGACCTGGCCAAAGGCTTCCCCGGCGCACAGGTACGCGACGACGCATTGTCCAAGGCTCGTTACGACTTCCGCTGGAAGGACCAGTTCAACCTGAGCCTTGACCCGGCGCGCGCCAAGGAATATTACATGCAGTCCCGCCGGGAGGCTCCCGATGCCGATGACCGCTTCTGCACAATGTGCGGACCCAACTTCTGCGCCATGCGCATCAGCCAGAGCATCGCGGATAAGTGTGATCAATAATGGAAACGGAACAAGGATTTTTTGCTAAGAGCGACCCGACCAGGGACGCTGTCTTCGGCCACGGGTTCGCGGACATAATCGGCCAATACGACTGGAACGATACGCTTGCATTGGTACGGAATGCGACAGACAGCGACGTCCGTCGCGTCCTGGCCAAAGCAGCGCGTAATACAAAACAACTCACGCCAGAGGAATTCGCGATATTGATCTCCCCCGCCGCCGACCCGTACCTGGAGCAGATGGCGCAGATGAGCCATAGGTATACCCAGGAGCGCTTCGGCAACGTCATCTCGATGTATATCCCGATGTATGTGTCCAACGCCTGCACCAATAAGTGTATCTACTGCGGCTTCAACCATGACAACAAGTTCGAGCGCACCACGCTTACCCTGGAACAGGTGGAGGCCGAATGTAAGGCCATCAAGGAACTCGGACCGTTCCAGAACCTGCTGATTGTCTCGGGCGAGTATCCTTCGGTCAGCGGCGTTAAGTATCTGGAGAAGGTGCTGCAGGTGTGCCGTCCGTACTTCCACAATCTCACCATCGAGGTACAGCCGATGCGGTCGCGCGACTATGAGCATCTGACCCACTTCGGCCTCAACGGGGTTGTTTGTTTCCAGGAGACGTACCACAAGGATGCCTACCGGTTCTACCATCCGCACGGCATGAAGAGTTTCTACGAATGGCGTCTGAACGGCTATGACCGCATGGGCGAAGCCGGCGTGCATAAGATCGGACTCGGCGTGCTGTTAGGGCTGGAGCAATGGCAGGCCGATGTGGTGATGATGGCCCGTCACCTGCGCTATCTGCAGAAGCATTACTGGCGTTCGCGTTATTCGGTGAACTTCCCGCGCATGCGGCCGTCCGAGAGCGGTTACCAGCCCCGCAGCATCATCAACGACCGCGAACTGGTGAAACTGACCTGTGCCTTCCGTCTGTTCGACCACGATGTGGACATCTCATACTCCACACGTGAGTCGCCGGAGTACCGCAACCATATGGTGCCGCTGGGAGTCACTTCCATGAGCGCCGGCAGCAAGACCGAGCCTGGCGGCTACGCCTCGACGCCGGAAGCGCTGGAGCAGTTCGAGGTATCGGACGAGCGCACGCCTCACGATGTAACCGCAGCCATAGCCGCCGGTGGTTACCAGCCCGTCTGGAAAGACTGGGACGCCGTCTTCGACTGATATGCCATGTCCCCGGCTGCGGAGCCGGGGACATTTTCTTCATTTACATTCCGTATGATTCCGCTTCCAATCCTTTGAAAAGGGTCTGATTATTTCAGTTTGTTGTACTCGGTGTCGCTGACCGGCTCAAGCCATACGTTCTCGGTCACCTCGCCGGGAACCGCAAACGCCAGGTGCGCGAACCAGGAGTCCTTGGCAGCTCCATGCCAGTGCTTGACGTTGGCCGGGATATTGATTACAGTGCCAGGCAGGATCTCGACCGCCGGTTTACCCTCTTCCTGATACCAGCCACGACCGGCAACGCCCACCAGCATCTGACCTCCACCCTTCTCGGCCTTGTGGATATGCCAGTTATTGCGGCAACCGGGCTCGAAAGTCACGTTGGCGAACGGTATCTGCTTGGTAGAGATCTGTGCCAGATAACTGTTGCCGACGAAGTACTTGGCATAGGCTGTGTTAGGCTCGCCGATCGGGAAAATCATCTCTTGCTGGAATTTCTCCTTGGCAGAGATGGCATCGGTCTGGTCCGCCCATACCTCCTTGGCCAGTCGGAATGCAGCCCAAGCCTTGGGCCATCCGGCGTAGAACGCGATATGGGTGATTATCTCGGCGGCCTCTGTGCGCGTGATGCCGTTCTTCTTGGCCTCTATCAGATGGAATTTCAATGAACTGTCAGTGATGCCCTGAGAGATGAGCGACGTGATCGTAACCAAACTGCGGTCGCGCAATGAAAGCAGATCATTGCGACTCCATACCTCGCCGAACAGGATGTCATCGTTAAGATGGGCGAATTCAGGAGCGAAATCGCCCAATACCTCGCGTCCTGCATTTTGCGTCACCTTCGTTCCGCGAGCTAAAGGTTGAACTATTTTCTGTTGTGCCATAACATTTAGGGTTATAATGCTTGTCAGTACCAATATCAATTCTTTCTTCATACAATGGAAGGGTTTGAATGGTTATGATAGTATATGGAGATTGTTTATTACTGCAAAATTACAAACTTTATTCCTGTCTGACATGCTCGATTCCATGTAATTCCTACCATTTTCTCAGATTTATATCCCGTCCGCTTTGAAAATCACAAGATGTGTTTATGAACAAATCAATACATATCATGATTGTTCTAGTAAACAGCTGATAGAATAATTGGGATGGACAGTAAGACAATATACAGTAGATTCTCTCAATGGGTAACGTCTCAGCCCCAGGCTCCGGCGGTGGTTGAGGATGGCCGCAGCGTGACTTACCTGGAACTTGACGTCATTGCCAATGCCATGATGTCGGGATTCTACGAAAAGGGATATAAGGCTGTGGGCATCATGATGAGTCATGGCAGCGAGATGATAGCCGCGATGCTTGCCGTGCTGAAGAGCGGAGCCGCGTATGTACCCGCCGAGCCGTCGTTGCCGCAGGAACGCATTGAATACATGATGCGCAACGCGGGTGTGGAGTTCATAATCACCGATGACTATTGCCGCGATCTGCCAGTTGATGCCTCGCACTTGCCTGACCGCTCCACTCCGGATGGGACAGCTTACATACTTTACACATCGGGCACCTCAGGCCGGCCTAAGGGCGTTATAGTGGGAAACCATAGCGTGGTGAATTACGCAGAGGCTTTCGAACAGGAGTTCCATGTGGTTCCCGGCGACGTGATGCTGCAGTATTCCATATGCTCGTTCGACATCTTCGTGGAGGAAGTCTTCACCACATTGCTGAACGGCGCTACGCTTGCGGTACCGTCAAGACAGATATATGAAGGAAGCCTTGCCGCCCTTATGGCTTTCTGCGACCGTCACGGCGTCACTGAGATCAGCGGTTTTCCCTATCTCCTTGCGGACATGAACCGTTCCAATTGCTATCCGTCCAGACTACGGTTGCTGATCAGCGGCGGAGACGTGATACGGGCGTCATATATCACATGGCTGAAGAATCAAGACCTCGCAATCTATAACACTTACGGACCGAGCGAGACCACAGTATGCGCAACATATTTTCGCATCGATAATGCCGTACCTCTTGAAGACGGCACCTATCCCGTCGGCAAAGCAGTCAAGGGCGTGGAGGTAAAGATTCTTGACGGCAATCTGGCTGAAGTGCCTGAGGGAAAGGCCGGCGAGATCTGCATATCGGGACAGGGAGTATCCCACGGATATCTTGGGAATCCGCCGGAGCAGGATAATTTCGTGACACTTGCTGATGGAAGGAGAATATACCGCAGCGGTGACGTTGGTTATCTTCTGCCGGACGGCAACATCGCGTTCCTGCGCCGCAAAGACCGACAGGTCATGATCCTCGGCAAGCGGGTTGAACCGGAAGAGGTTGAGAACGTGCTTAATGAATCCCCATGTGTGGAGCGCGGTGTGGTACGGGCCTTTACCGACGAGCAAGGGCTCGCCTACCTTACGGCTTATTTCGTACCATCGCATAAGAACTGCCAGTTAAGCCGTATAAAGGATTTCCTCCAGTCACGTCTTGCTGATTTCATGGTCCCCGAGTTTTTCGTAAAGATGGTTGAGATACCTCTTACCGCGCGCGGAAAGGTTAACGACCGTATGCTCCCCGTTGTGTTGAAGGAAGGAACAGCAGTATTAAAAGCATGAAAAGATGAAGAAGATTAAAATCAGGGAAGTATCGGTGCTACCCACGTTGATGCACTGGCGCAAGAAAGTGATTGAAAACGTATTTGGTGTAACGCCATCCGGGGAACTGATGGCCGCGAACCGACGGTACTATCAGCGACATATATCCGACCGTTCGCATATTGCGATTGTGGCCGAGGCGAATGGTGTCGACGCCGGTTGCGGAGCCATATGCCTTACGGAGGAACTCCCCTCTCCCGACAATCCTTCCGGTCGCTGCGCGTATCTGATGAATGTATATGTAGAACAGGAATACCGGGGACAGGGAATCGGACATTCTTTGGTCCGTTGGCTTGTAGAAAAGGCCAAGGAAGCGGGATGTGACAAAATATATCTTGAAACAACCGTTAATGCGCGATCGTTATATATTAACATAGGGTTTAAGGAATTGCCCGGAATTATGAAATATGCAGACATTCAGGATAGCGAATCTTAAGGCAGCTGCCGTCGGCGAGTCGACTGAACGGATATGTTATGTGCTTTATCCCATGGAGTCCCTTGGGGAATGGATCGAAGAGGCCGCGCAACGGTTTGGCGTCTCGATCGTGGCCGTGACCGGCATGGACTGGGTCGATGACATGACGCCATGGCCGGCTCCGGGTGAGCCGCCTGGCTGCCCGGACTTCAAGGGATACGCCTCCCGGTTTCTTTCGTCACTCATCGATAATGTGCTGCCGGAAACAGAGAGACGGCTGGACATCGCTCACGATGCCGAACGTACATTGTGCGGAGTCTCGCTGTCGGGCCTTTTCACTTTGTGGCAATGGATGGTGAACGGTACATTCCACAACATAATCAGTCTGTCCGGATCGTTCTGGTATGAAGGCTTTGTGGAATGGATCAAGTCACAACCCATTCCCAGGAAAAGCGGAAAGGCGTATTTCCTGCTCGGCAACCAGGAAGCCAAAACAAAAGTCAAGGCTTTCCAGCCCGTGCAGAATGACACCATGGAGATAGTCCGTTACCTTCATGACAACGGCATCGACGACATGTTTGAGCTTGTGCCCGGCAACCACTACCAATACGCGGACAGACGCCTGGACCGCGCCTTCACCTGGATGTTCCGCCACTCTTAAACACCATTTGTCATGCACCAGATAATACGATATTTCACAGACGATGACCTGTACAAGTTCACGATGTGCTGCGCGGTGATAAAGAATTTTCCGCGCACACAAGTCAAATACAGGTTCAATGACCGTAACAATACCGTCTATCCTCCCGGATTCGCCGCGGAGCTTCGCCGTCAGGTCAAGATGCTTGAATCAGTAGTCATCACCGATCAGGAGATAGCCTTCATGCGCCGACGGTGCAGTTACATCCCGGCATGGTTCTACAGTTACCTCAAAGGATTCCGCTACGACAGCCGATGGGTCAGGATAGACCAGGACGAGAACGGGCATCTTGACATAGAGTTCGAAGGATGCTGGAGCAACACCATTCTCCTTGAAGTCAAGGTTCTGGCGATTGTATCCGAACTGTACTATATGATGACAGGACGAGACAGGGATTTCGACTATGATTCATATTACGCCAGATCCTATGACAAGGCCAAGCGTCTGATCGAGGCCGGATGCGCGTTCAGCGACTTCGGCACGCGCCGCCGTGCTTCATTCCGTGCACAGGAAACCGTAATAAAGGCGATGAAGGCATGTCAGGAGCCGATGTCGGGTCCCGGCACATTCATCGGCACCAGCAATGTATATTTCGCAATGAAATATGACCTTGTTCCAATGGGGACAATGGCGCATGAGCTGATATGCGCAATCGCGGGTATGTATGGACCTCAGATGGCGAACCATCTTGCGATGAAGACCTGGACAAGCACCTACCGTGGCGCGTTGGGTACTTTCCTTTACGACACCTATGGCTGGCGAATCTTCAGCCTGAATTTTTCCGAAGACTATGCCAATATGTTCAAGGGACTCCGTGTAGACAGCGGCGACAATCTCAAGGAACTGGATCAGATAGTCGACAAGTACCGCAGCCTGAACATCGATCCACGCAGCAAGCAGATAGTATTCAGTAACGGACTTGATGTGGAGCGTGCCGTAAAAATTCAAAGATACGCACACGACAAGTGCATACCCTCTTTCGGCATCGGAACCCATTTCACCAATGATTTCGATGGCGTCCCACCAATGAACATCGTAATCAAACTGGTCGCGGTGAAGATCACGGAATCATGGCCTTTCTACTGCGACACCTGCAAACTGAGCGAGGAACCCGGCAAATACTCCGGCGACCAAGCGACGGTAGAGCGTTTCCTCCAGAGCCTTCATCTTTACGATTCGAGTACTGGAACGGAGCAATAATGTGTCGATACTTGCCAAATCTGTATACAGGCCCTGTATTCATACTGATTTGACAGCAGAAATGACGTTATTCCTACCAATGTTGATTTATTTTGCCGCGAAATTAGACAAAACATATCAACATGAAACTGATCCCATTCTCCGTCATGGCGGCATTCTTTATATGGACTGTCGGCTGTGCAAGCGCGAAAACCTCGGCCAAAGCCGAGATGGCATTTAAGACATACGACGCATTCAATACCGCGTTCCTAGATTCCACAAGATATATATAAGAACACCTCAGCAGACAAAGCGGCTGTAGACCGTTGGAACGGAGCAGCCGCCATATGGTGTCAACCCATGTATGCGGACATGGCGATGAACGCCATGCTTCTGGCACGCGAGCAGGGAGACAAGAGAAAAGAGACTCAATATAGGGAACTCGCCAATCGAATCATCGACGGTAACGTGGCGCATTATCTGAACTTTGACTTCGATAACAACGACACCAACCGAGGATGGTTCATATACGATGACATCCAATGGTGGACCATCACCATGGCAAGGGCTGCGAAGATACTCGGAAGGCCCGATTGCCAGCGGTTGGCGGAAAAAAGTTTCGCCCGCGTATGGTATGGTTCCCCTAAGGTTGGTGACACCGGCTCATATGCCGACCCTTCCAACGGTCTGGGTGGCGGTATGTTCTGGCAATGGCAGCCGCTTGAGAATCCCAGGGCCAACAGAGCCGATGATGGGAAGATGTCGTGTATCAATTTCCCGACTGTAGTTGCCGCCATGCTGCTCCATGACCTTGCTCCGGCCAATCGCAAGGCGGATAAGAATCCCGAGACATGGACAAACGAGTACGGGTCCTTCACGCGTCCGCATTATGAGACCAAGGACCGGTATCTGGAAATGGCCAAGGAAATCTATGCATGGTCGGCCGAGAAACTCGGCGACATGAAGACAGGCATGATCGTAGACAACCGCCATGGTGAGTCGCGTGGCGGACATCCCCTCCTGTATAATCAGGGAACATTCATCGGAGCTGCGTCCCTGCTTTATAAGGCTACCGGTCGTTCCGAATATCTTGACAACGCCAAGGCTGGTGCCGACTACTCCATCAATGAGCTATCCAAGGGAGGTTATCTGCCTTGGGCACATAACCCCAATAATCCATATGACCAAGGCAGTCTGGAACAGGGTGTCTATCCAGCCATCTGGACGCAGTATATGGACATACTGATTAATGACTGCGGTCAGGAGCAATACAGGGATTTTATTCAGAAGAACATCTGCGCCGGACTTGGAAACAGAAATACCGCAGGAATCTGCGACGGAGAACTTGGCTTACCTACCAAGGATAATGTTATGATTGGAAGTTATGCAGCCTCATCGCTTCCGGCCCTGATGCTTCTGTTTCCCACGGACTGTCCCCGACAATAAACGAACCTATGGAATGAGTTCGTTAAATAGCGGCCTCTGCCCAATCAATAGCCTTACCCTCCACGAGCAGCCTGATTCAGTCTGATCGTGGAGGCTTTCTTTTCGTATGGCAGTACCTGTGGAGACTATGGGGCACTATACACCGAGTGAGGAATTAGCGAGATATCGGATAATCCATAATCTTTTATGCTTGCCACAGTCTCGGAATTCATTGAAATCTCACTCCTTTTTAGTAAATTTGCATATTATTAAGGAAACAGACCCTATGGACAAGATTCTGAAAGTCAACAGAACCTCTGATTATAGCGGATATCCAGTCGTGCAATAAACAAAACAATTATATAACGTTCATTATGGTAAACAGACAGATATGGCCCGATGACATTCAGCCGGTGGAGGGCCTTGCCTTCACGCCATTGGAGAGAATATATGTCAGGGTGTTGACTGCACGAATTGCAATCATCTACATCATCCTCATGGGCTGCGCCTTACTCATTCCTGTATTTATGGAATCATACGGCTATAGGATATTGCTGTGCGTTGAATGTGCGCTGGCAATCTCAATGGCGGTAAACTTGACATTGTCCCGTAAAATCTATGACATCCGGGGCTATGCGTTGCGCCACAAGGATATAACATACCGCACAGGATTGTTCTTCACCAAGGTCACCACAATCCCCTTCAGCAAGATTCAGCAGGTTACGGTACGAATGAATCCCTTAAGCCGAATCTTCAGTCTTTACTATCTGGATATCCTCAACGGCTCGCAAGCAGCCATGAATCAGATCTCCATTCCCGGGTTGACTCTTGAGCAGGCCGAGCGGATGAAGTCGTTATTGATAAATGAAACCAATCAGAACAATGACTGACTTCTCCATCCCGCGCCGCATGAGTCCAGCGGCGTTCATCATCATATTTCTGAAATCGCTCAGGGATTTCATCGGCGTCTCCTTTATCGCCATAATCTATCTTCTTGTCGACATATACAACTCCTCGACAATCGACCTGGGCGAGGTTGCCTTTGCCGTGGTATTCACCGTCGCGTTGCCGGCTGTAATAGCGTTCATCAGATACTATTTCAGTAAATACCATATTGAAAACAACAACCTGATCTTCACCCACGGATTCGGCTTCAAGCAGACCACCAGCATCCCTCTGTCGAAAGTACATACATTGCGCACCAAGCGTGGTATAGTTTACCGTCTTACGGAGATGCGAGGCGTGACTTTCGACACACTTGCCAGCAGCACGCAGGAAGTAGAACTGATTCTTGATGAATCAGAATGGCAGGGACTGCAGCAGAGCGTCAGGGCCGATGAGGATTTTGCCGCCAGTGCCGACACGGCCCCTCCCCCTTTTCGGAACGATACGCTTATAATAAGCAATCTAAACATAATTAAAGGAGCCCTGTGCCAGAATCACCTGAAAGGTTTTGCCATACTCGCCGCTGTACTGCTGGCTGTACTCGACAATTTAAGTCAACTTAAGGAGGGAGTGTCGCGACAAGTCATCGACTATATCGATACACAGGCCAATAATCTGGCCCCGTCAGCAACAGACTGGATACTTATTGCCGCAGTGGCATATCTGTTCGCCATGCTGCTGTGGATTGGTAAAGTCGCTTTGCGATATTACGGCATGTCGATTCAGATTGCAGACAAACGCCTGACGATTGAATCGGGACTTCTGTCCCGCCGCACCTGCCGCATAACCCGGGACAAAGCCACTATCCTGTCCATCAAGCAGAACCCGATTGAGAAGATTGCGAACTGCCAGACCATCGGCATCCGTCAGGCAGAAAACGTGTCGGACCCCAAAAAGGAAGAAACAGGTATCCGTATATATGGATCGGATCTTGGCGATAGACTGTTAGCCTGGTGGCTGGACGACAACAGCAATGCCGACAGCACTCCCCTCTTGTCGGCAAAGTCCGGCAAGGGATTGCTCATGCGCCGGTGCCTGCCGCATCTCCTTGTGGCGGTTATGGCACTGGTCATAATGGTCTTTGCCGCAGATATCATGATTCCGGCAGTCATCATCTGCACGGTGTATGCTGTATTGACGACCATTCGCGCCATGATGGCCTGGAGACACGGCGGAATAGAACTAACCGAAACATATATCCGCATTGACTGCGGAAACATTGCGCTCATCCGGGAGCACATTAGGTATCAGGACGTTGAGTCAGTCAGCATCCGGAACACTCCTTTCACCTCCGTCACAGATCGTGTATCCATACAGATTTCCACGAATGCCGGATCCTCCCGGGTCTACTCACTAAAGTCCGACACCGCCCACGCCATCCGCAACATAATAACTTATAAGACTCCCTGACCTGCTGTTTTCCCGTCTTTGCTGCAAAAAAACATGGATAGAGGTAATAATGGTATCAAAACCCGGAATTTCCATTAAGATATTTTATCGGATAAATCCCAATTTTGCAAACAAAAACCATAATGATACGCAGAGCATTATCCACACTGGCGCTTTGTCTGACATTTACGGCAGGCTTGGCGCAGACCTCACAGGAACCGGCAAAGGTCTATTTCACGTCAGACATCTCCCCCGAATCACTCGTCAGCATATTCAAGGCGTTGGGAGTCGCACCCGAAGGAAATGTAGCCATCAAGGTCAGCACAGGCGTCCCAGAGCAATCACCTGCGCCCTGAACTGATAGGCAATCTTGTCAAGGATGTTAAAGGAACTATCGTGGAGTGCAACACGGCATACGGAGGCAACCGTTCAAATACCCTCTCTCACCGCCGAGCCATCGAGCAACGCAGTTATGGAGAAATCGCCGCAGTCGATATAATGGATGAGGAAGGCGGCATGAATCTTCCAATGCAGGATACAAAATGGTTCTCGGAGAACCTGGTGGGAAGCCATCTTGCAAATTATGACTTCATGATAAACCTTGCCCACTTCAAGGGTCATGCCATGGGTGGCTTCGGCGGTGTGTTGAAGAACCAGAGCATAGGTATTGCCACCCCAGACGGAAAGACACGTATCCACACGGCAAGCGCATACTCAGATCCTCGTTATGTCTTTCAGCAGCCTCACGGTCAGGACGCTTTTCTGGAAGCCATGGCCGGTGCCGCACAATCGGTACACAATTATTTCAAGAATAAAAAAGGGATTGTCTATATTAACGTGATGAATAATCTTTCAGTGGATTGCGATTGCGACGGACACCCGTTTGCCCCGCAGATGAAAGACATAGGCATACTTGCCTCGCTTGATCCTGTAGCACTTGACAAAGCCTGCCTTGACCTTGTGTTCAACCACGAGTCTTCGTCAGGCGACAACAACCAGCCTCTGATACAGCGTATTGACAGCCGACACGGCACACATATCGTTGACTATGCCGAACAGATCGGTCTCGGCTCAAGGAGTTACGATCTATTAGACGTCACCACAAGCGCAATAGGAGAAACGGCTGCTGAGGGAGTGAAGAGATACAACGTATATGAACTGAATGGCGCAAAGGTTCTCTCGAACGCGAGCGATCTGTCAGGTCTTGCTCCCGGCATATATATATCATAAACGGACAGAAACAAAGAATCGGATTATGATACCAGAGGTAATATGCCATATCATGAGTTTTGTCGACGGTCGTCTGTTGCCGTCGCGCTGGACACCTCCGTTTGACGGAACGGATGCGGGGAAACTCTTCGCCGAATATGCAGCAATCGGACGTCAGCTTGAGACTGACGCATGGATGTTCGGAAAGGCCACAGCACGAGAGGCCTTCCCGTATAAGTTTAAGCCGAGTACGACTGACCATCCCCACGCAGCGACTATTCACACCGGCAATCGAGATTCATCAAGACTCTTCATAACCATTGATCCCGATGCCGATATTCTATATACTTCGGACAGACTCCGCGGAGATAATATTGTGACAATCATTGGGACAAACGCAACCAACGATTATTTGGCCCTGCTTGAAGGGAAAGGCATATCATACATAGTCCTCGCAGACCCCACGGCTTTGGATGAGGCATTGTCAGTACTATACGATGAATTCGGAGTGAGAAAAATATCGCTGCAGGCCGGCGGCATCATCAACGGGGCCATGCTTGCAGCCGGTCTTATAGATGAACTGAGTCTCGTGATCTATCCAGGAATAGACGGTCTTTCATCCGCTCCATCGATATTTGAATACCTTGGAGCGACTGATGAACAACCGGGGGCTGCCCAATCGTTGGAGTTGATATCCTCTCGGACATTTGACGCAGGTATTGTATGGCTGCGCTATAGATTCATAAAAATTAGTTTAGACTTCAATGATAATAGACTAAATTTTACTAATTTTGCGCTTGCATACATGACCAAACAGCAATAGTTTTGTTATGCCAAGTAAGTGATTACATTAAACGACATAATTATCTCGGGTTAAGATGATCACTTGCTTGGCATAGAAAGGAAGGAATTGTCCCTATGATAAGAATATTCAAACGTACCATTCTCATAATAGCCATGGCTATGTGTATCGCTCAAGCGTCTGGTTGCAACAGCAACGACGTCATCTCGGTCCCGGCACTGGAATTCCAAAAGGAAATCAAGACCGATTCCGTGCAATTGGTGGATGTCCGCACTCCTCAGGAGTATGCCGAAGGGCATATCAACGGATCAATAAACATAAATGTCCAGTCTGATGATTTCAAGCAGATCGCCGAGACAGAACTGTCGAAAGACTCCACTGTACTTGTCTACTGCCGCAGTGGCCGACGCTCATTGGAGGCTGCCGACATATTGACAAGACTCGGATACAACGTCGTGAACCTCAAGGGAGGTATCATAAAGTGGAAAGAAGATGGCCTCCCGGTGACTAAGAAAGCAGCATCCGAATGAGTTGTTTCAAAACAGTTCAGTCAATGAGCCTGCTTTACCTCCGAATTGATCAACATACTCTGATGGGATGAACATCGTAGAACTGAGGGACTATTGCCTTTCAATGGAAGGCGTGACGGAGAAAACGCCATTCGGCAAATTTGCCAGACGTTTTGATTCTGTGATTGTATTCTATATCCAGAAACATATGTTTTGCATGACTGATATGGACGATTTCACATCGGTGACGGTCAAGGCCGCTCCCGAAGAAATCGAGGAAATCAAGATAAACCATTATTCAGTATGCAGTCATAGAAATATGAGTGAACGCCATTGGATTCAACTTAATCTCAACGGAGATCTTCCCGACAGAGAGATTTACGACCTTGTCAGACGGTCGTATGAAATAGTCAAGGACAAATATACCAAAGAATGAAAAACATTAGAACGTATTAAAGATTGCCAAAATATGGAAGAGATTAGAATTGACGTAAGAAAACAGACCGTCCAGGAACTGGAACTTGCAAAGACACAGTCTCAACTCCTGTTCAGGTTCAACCACACGATGCCGGCGACTGATGAATACGAACGGCTTATGAAAGAACTGTTCCCCGGTATGGGAGAAGGGAGCAGAATCAGCGCGCCGCTTTCTGGAGTGCGTTTTCATCAGGTCACTATCGGCAAGGATGTGATTGTAATGCCCGGATGTCTGATGATGTCGGCCGGAGGCATCAGGATTGACGACGGAGCGATGATCGCCGCCAACGTGCAGATCATATCAAACAATCATGACCTCTACGAGCGTCATGTCATAACCTGCAAACCTGTACATATCGGTAAAAACGCATGGATCGGAGCCGGAGCGACCATACTTCCCGGAGTGACGGTAGGAGAAAACGCGGTGGTGGGCGCGGCAAGCGTAGTGACTAAGGATGTGGCTCCCGACACGATTGTGGCCGGGAATCCGGCGCGCTTCATCAAGCGTATTACCTCTCGCGCTGAATGTTCCACAGGAAACGAGGAAGATCTCGATATGCAACTCGGTCTCGACAGTTGCGGAGATTGAATTGCATTTAACGTAGTATTTTCACCAAAGCCTTGACAAAGTATTATATTCTATGGTTAATTCGGTACTCCTTAGGCGCATATGAAGTATATCGTTTGAAATACTTACAGAAAAACGCCTGCGAGGGAAATCCGAGTACAACCGTCCGCGATAGCGGGTAGGCCATAAAAAGATAGCCGTCCAGATTTTTGGGCGGCTATTTCTGTGATGGTTTCCAGCGGTCGGGAAGCAGGTCGCGGTATTTTTCAGTCGGTGTGTTCGGAGGCCATGCGGCGCATCTGTCGATGATGTCGCAGAAGTAATCGTAGACGTTGACTCCGCACCGGTTGCAGGTGATGGCCAGCGAGTTGTACAGGGCAGCGGCCTCGGCTCCGGTGTGGGAGCCGATTGTCAGCCGTCGGCGTGTCAGTGATATGTAGCGGTTGACTCTTTCGACCTCGTTGTTGTCGAGCCGATAGGCCGGAGACTCGAAGATGCGCGGTATCTCGTGCCATTGTTTGAGCGCATGTTCTGCGGCGGCCAGCAACGGGTCATCTGGCGGTACGCCGGTACGGTCTTTGACGGCCATCAGCCTCATGTGGATTTTCTCAGGCATTATCCGGGAGTATCGCTGTCTCCATTGCAGATGATCTTCCGCAGTCCATCCATCCTTGCCGATTCTGTGTTTATGCTCGAAGTGATATAAAAGTCCGAAGAGTCCAGCGATTTCCTGTGCCTGTGGATTGTCCTTTATGTCGAGGAACTTCCGCTTTATATGCTGGATGCACGGCAGCCGTCTTATTCCGGCCATCTGCCCGATGCCTATGTTCCGGTATCCGGAGTAATAATCGAACTGGAAGGCTCCATTGAAGCCCTTGATATGCTGTTCGAAGACTTCTGCCGATCGTGAGCCGTCATCATAGAAGAAGTACACAAGCCCTGTCGTCATGCCGACGAACACCCAGATGTAACCCTTCTTGATTTTTCTTCCCGAAGGCGTGGCGACCTGCAGGCGCACTTTCTGACAGGTCTCGTCACCGCAGATACAGTCATCCTCCGTTATTGCCTTGCCGAGTGCCTCGTACAGATTCTCCAGCTGTACCTTTACCTTGCTGACGAGTTTCTGCGCCGTTCCCTTGTCGAGGTCGAAGCCGTGGGAGCGGAAGTACCCGACGGCGTTCTCAAGAGGCATGCAGTGGAGGTAGCGCAGTTCGGCGAGTCTTGCGATGAAGGAGGCGGTATACTGCGAGTTCAGCAAAGGTGTCGCCGGAGCGGAACCTTTGAAGATCTTTTCGTCCTGCACGTATTTTCTTACCTTGTAGATGATTTTCCTGAAGCGCACCGGCTCCATGACGCAACGCACCACGTCGCACTCGCCTATGAACGTCGCCGCCTCCGGCCTGAAGTCGGGACTGTCCGGCTCGACCACCACGGTCTCGACCTCGCATTCGGGATGCGTCTTCCTTCTGGCTCCGTTGTTGGTATGCTTCTTTTCCGGTTTCTTTTCGGAAGGGTCGTCCGATGGAGATGGCGCCGGCTTCGACTGCCTTTCCGACGGCGATTCCTGAAGACGCCGCATTGCCTGACGCGCGGCCTTCTGTTTGCTCAGTTCCGCACCTTTGCCTTTTGTGACCTCCTCCAGGGAGGCTATCTGCTTACGCAGTTCATCGACAGTGGCGGTCAGTTTCTCGTTGGCCAAAGTAAGCGAGCCGACAGAGGCAAGCGCCTTGTCGAGCTTCCCCTGAAGGAAGTCGTTCTGGCGTTGTAAAAACTCTATCAACTCGTTCTTATTCATGATGTAAAGTTACGAAAAATATCTGACATACGCAACTTTTCAAATCACTTATTTCATTGATTGTTAAAATATTATATATTATTTAACGGCCATTCTGAAACGATTCCCGACCGTCACCTTCACATGTGGCGTCCTGAAAAATATCCAGCAAAAAATAATTCAAAAGATGTTGCAGGATGCTTCGGTAACATTGAGGAAATTATCAAAGGATTTAGATATTAGCCTAAAGTCGCTTCGACTTCAGATGTCAAAACTTGAAAAGTTAGGCATTAAAATAAGCCATATTGGCCCTCAAAAAGGTGGAAGATGGCAAATTGATTTGAATCCAGGCTGGGATACATAAATAATTCTAATTTGATTCCAGAGCATTAAAATGGCACATCGGGATTTGCAACCGATGTGCCATTTGTTTTTGTGGTGTGGTGTTTGCGGGGTAGGGTGTTCAGTTTGATGTTCCAAATAACGTCATTCAAAACACCTGAAAATTTA
>ERZ827108.2099-NODE-2099-length-22378-cov-12.093446_pt1 | contig 22378 bp, 19 predicted proteins | sample MGYA00519921_ERZ827108 | MGnify/ENA primary metagenome ERZ827108 (study PRJEB31778, sample SAMEA3449258) | human gut metagenome | biome: human gut; feature: human-associated habitat; material: faeces | place: United Kingdom | collected 2010/2012 ...
GGTTGGCCGTGTTGAGTATCACCCCGTCGGCCACGCAGATATAGTCCGACCCCGGCTCTGCCAGACGCCGTTCAATTGACTCATGGACCTTCCCCCGGTCCATCTCATACCTGATTTTAAAGAAAGTCTCCACAACTCAAAACATTAAAGACCACAAATCCATAAAAAACTGAAGACATCCGCCGATACGGATGTTTTGTCAAGACCATAATATATTAATATATTCCATATGAAATGATCCATGGCAGCGACGGTATCCGTACGGCGACCAGGCCAATGACCCTGTACGGACATCCCTCCGGGATATTTGCTTCTTTTAGACCGCAGTACCGGAGGCTCCGCGATGACATATGTACGGACATCCCTCCGGGATGTGTGCTTCTTTTAGACCACAGTACCGGAGGCTCCGCGATGACATATGTACGGACATCCCTCCGGGATGTTTAGTTATTTTTAGACAAAAGGCCAAAAGGTCTCCATCCGGACTGCCATTCAAAATTCAACATTCCACCTTCAATATTTCTCTATGCATTACGCATTGAAATGCGCTTGGCGCATTGGTACGTCCACGATGCCAGGAACGACAGGATAAATATTGTCCCGACGACGGCGACATAGTAGACCAGTATCCCCCACGAATGCATGTCCGGCATATATGCCGCCGATAGCGGATATACCGAACTGTCGAAAATCCAGCTGAACAGATACATATTCAACGACAGTACTGATACCTTCGCCAAGATTGCCCTCACTCCCTGGTTTCTATAATCGGTCTTGTAGACCGCCAGGAAGAACAACACCGCCAATGGCACGCCGAACACCCCGTTGCCGTCGCCTATCAAATGAAGCATGGGACGTTGACCGAACAGAACGATATTGATTACCGGGTTTATAAGGCAGATACCAAATATGCCTGCGACAAGCCATTTTGTGGCGATTTGCGGCTTATATTCCCTGATATAAGCACCCAGATAGAAGAAAGTCACGGGATACAACGCTTCCCAATAAGCAGGTACCAGCGTGAACCCATAACGGTTGAAGAAATCCGGCAAAGCCGTCAGAAGATACAGCGACAGCAGCAATACATGCTTATGCCGTCTGGAACCGATATTATTCCACAGGATGTTCAGGAACGGCGTCAGCAGGAACAAACCGATCCACATCTCTATATACCACGCATACGGAATCGCACTGAAATCCAATATTTTCCTGATCCACATCCACCATGATTCCGATTCCCCGAGATAATATTTCCTATAGAGGAGGGTAATTACCGAAATGACAGCATATGAAACTATTACCCTGATGCCATTTCGATAATATTTCCTGTTCACCCGCTTGTTCAGGTTCAGATAGCCGGTCAGCATCAGGAACAGCGGCACATTGATCAGCATCAACGTCTGCAACATTCCCAGCACGAACATCGAGCCGGAACAGAACTGTGTATTATTAAACGGCGTATGCAGAAAGAAATGTCCACCGATCACAAACAAAATGGCGCAACATCTGACTACATCCAGTCCGCAGGCCCGCTGTCTCGAATTCTCAATTATGCATTTATGCCACGTATTGGGCGACGGGCTGGGGGGGGTAATTAATTCATTATCAATCATTTATGAATAACATTATAGATTAGTTCATTCCATTTTTGCGCTATTACCTCAGTGGAGTATTGCGAAATCAACTTAGAATTAGCCTTTTGGCCTAATTCAAGAGTTAAATTTTTATCATTCCATAACTTATTGACGCACATATCCAATGCATCGGAATTGCCAGGCTCAAATAGCATCCCGATTGCATCTTCTCCTTTACCTATGATTTCTGTGAATCCTCCATGATCCGGACCGATGACGGCTTTATAATGTTGGGCTGATTCAAGGATGGACATAGGGAATCCCTCATACCAACGCGACGCCATCACCATGAAACGAGCATTTCGGTAGAACTCAGTCAGTTCATTACCTGACTTATACCCTACCAATTCTATGTTTTTAGGTAGATTTTCAACCAATTCAGCCTCACGGCACTCTCCGGCAAACTTAAAGGGAATCTCAGGATGCCTTCTGGCTACATCAATTATCAGATCTATACCTTTCTCTCGGCTTAAACGACCGCAGAAAGCCACATAGTCCCCTACTGGAGGCATAGATTCATCTGTAACATCAACAGAATTGGGTATTAGAGTCGCTTTTTCAGCTGGAAAGCCAGCCTCAATCAGTTTTCTGCGCTGAAAATCTGTTATGCAGGCGAATTTGTCCACGCACTCTATGTAATGTTGCTTCAACCGTGCCACAGCGTTACGAGCAGCATAACCAACCGACTTCAATATGGAGTTTTCACAATTGAACTTGACGCATCCCCATTCATTTCCCCTCTCAAGGCAGTATTCACATGGTCCACCATCCCGCATAAACAGACCCGTAGGACATATCAGCCTGAAATTATGTACAGTCATTATGACAGGTACCCCGAACCGCTTACACTCGCGCAAAGCAGCCGGGGAAATGAACGGATATAAGTTATGCACATTAACAACATCCGGCTTCTCCCGTTCCAACACCTCCCGCATAGCCCTGACACCTCCTGGCGAATAGATTCCGGCCACAAATCCCTTGATTTTCCCTACCGCCGACTCACGTAGCCCCTCGGTTGACATTCGCAACTGAGAAACATCGTGTCCAAGGCCGGAAAGCATAGTTGCCATTTTGTCGACAACAGCTTCCTCTCCAGAATACTTGCCGTAATTGTTATGAACTATTAGAATTTTCATAACTTATTGGAGAGAGTTACAATTGACCTTTTTGCTTTAAAATATTTTGTACAGCTATATTTGCTTCTGCCACCTTATCATCAATTGCGCTTCCACCAGCGATAAATACACAAATTGACCCGGCTTTATTTTTTTATTGGTTTCTTCAAGAACCGTTTGTTCATCCCCGGCAGGCATGACATAAGTCTTGAGGCGAACTCTTACATAACCTCCAACAAATCTAGATTAATTATCAATATTTGAAGTTTTGAAGGGTTTAGTGACAATATCAGGGAAATATATTCCAGATTTACGACATCTTCTGTGGCGTGTTTTCGGATATTTTATCTTATCCATCATTATTAAGATAAGTGTTTTATACAAACATGACTAATTAAATCTGTCAAGAATAATGCAATTTCTTGAACTATTGGAACATCTTCCTCCTTATTGAAACCTTTAGCCTTCGGACTATCAATACACAGGAATGCAGATATTTTTCCATCTGGAGTTAAAATTGGAACAACAATCGTACTTTGACATGGTAACGGCCATAACTTAGATCGTTTAAAATATCCCCAAAATGAGGAAGTCAATTCTGTATTAAGATGCGTATTCGTATACTGATGTTTTGTGGCTAATCTATTCTCACAATAATATAATTCGTTGTATGGCTTATTATCATTTACCAATTCGAATATCCGTTAAAATCAGAGTTTCCCAACAATCTATCTTTAATTTTACTTTTGTCAAAATCCCTTCTAGCATTCCCGGAATGGATATCCCGGCATAAAGTGGTAATATATAACTTACTAAGATTACTAATATCACCATTCACATATTTCAACAGTTCGGTAATTTTTGAGCAGGCATAGCTGTATCGCACTGATACACAATAGTTTGCATTGATATTGAATTGTTGTTGTATCTTATTGATATTCAATTGAATATGCAAATTTTACCGAACTATTGTATTTTATACATGTTCCAATTTGATTATGTTTTATCTTTTCAAAGGCGTCAGATATCTGTGTATAATATCCAATCAAATCCGCCAATATTGCCTTAAGACTTGTTTCTTGCTTTAATGCAGAAACATCTGATAATATAGTCTTATGAAGATTCCATATTACAGACTCACCCTCCAAATAATGTATTGCTTTATAATGTATTGCTTTATAATGTATTGCTTTATGAGACTTTCTAAATGATATTATACTAATAATTAGAAACATTAAGGCCGCTAACGCTAAAATCCAAATATGTATAGGATATGCTTTAGAAAAATAACTAGTGTATAGTATCAATGATATTAAATATTAATATTATTTAACTATTATGGTATTGCGCCTCTCACATAATTTTTGTAATTTTATAGTTGGAAATCAACTATATAACATAAATTATGGCCAGACCGAGGAAGCATGTCATAGAGTTCACGGACGAGGAGGTGAAGGACCTCAAGTCACGTTTAAAGTCGATAAAGACAAACAAGACCATACGCGGCAGGATCGAGGTTCTGTTGTTGCTGGACACGAATCATTCCAATCCGGGATATTCCCATGAGACCATTGGCAGGAAGTCGGGGACATCCCTCAGCACTGTCCGCACTGTCGTGAGGCTTTTCTCAGCCGGAGGTCTGGAGGCAGTTCTGACTCTGAGACGGAACCCCAACTCCGACACGGCAAAGACCAAGATGGACGGACGCGCCGAGGCGCAGGTCCTGAGGATCGCATGTGGTCCGGCCCCGGAGGGCCGGGCGAGATGGACGCTCCGGTTATTGGAGGAGCGGTGCCGGGTCGAGCTGGAGGAGCCCGTGAGCAAGGACACCATCCGGAGGACTTTAAAAAAAATAAACTTCGACCTCACAGAAACACCTACTGGTGCATCCCTGCCACAGGATCAGGAGAATTCGTAGCCTGCATGGAGGATGTCCTTGATGTCTATGAGCGTCCTTATGATCCAGAATACCCGGTTGTCTGTGTCGACGAGCCGCCTTACGAGATGCATGGCGAGGCGCGTGATCCACTTCCGGCAAAGCCGGGCAGCGACACAAAGACCGATTTCGAGTACGTCAGATGCGGCACGTGCAGTGTGTTCGGCGCCATCGAGCCTCTGACTGGGAAATGTATTGTCGAGGCAAGAGGCCGCAGGACAAAGACAGACCTTGCGGAATTCCTTTCGGAAGTGTCCGGCTGTTATCCCGATGCCAGGAGGATCATTCTCGTATGGGATAACCTGAACACTCATAGGATGGGATCCCTGTATGAGGCGTTTGAACCTGCAAGGGCACGGGAACTGGCCTCAAGGTTTGAGGTGCATTATACTCCGAAACACGGAAGCTGGCTCAATGTGGCCGAAATCCTTCTCAATATCCTGACAAAGCAGTGCCTGAAGAGAAGACTGGATTCCATCGACAGTGTCTCCGACGAGATGGACAAATGGGTTAGAGTCCGCAACAGTATGCATACAAGGATAGACTGGCAGTTCAAGACTACCGATGCGAGGATCAAACTGAAAAGACTCTATCCGGACATTAATACTTCAAATCAATGATACATTACACTAGTACATATAAACAGCCCCCTAAGCAGCTTAAAATTTTCAGTTTTAGATTTACTTCTGCACTTCCTTTCAGCCCTTTCCTGCTGAACTTTCTTAAACAGTTCAGGGCTTATAATAGCAGGTAGTTCTACAGAATCAGTTTCGGGATTGAAGAACTTCACAACATTAGCCTTCTTTGATTTTCTGCTTCTATCACCTTTGCCTAGAATCTTCCTGCCAGTGTAGGCTTCATTCTTCAGAATCACCTGAAGCCCACCTAAAGACTGTTCTCTATTGTACTGGCTTTTCAGATACAGCAGTAGCCTTCTTTCAGAATAGCCTTCAGCAGCCTTCTGAAATATATCCCTAAATATAGCTGCATCTTCTTCTACTATTTAAAGGCTTCCTTCTTCATTGATTCTATAGCCAAAGGGCGCATCTTTACAGTAGGCTTTCTTTTCTACTAGAACCCTATACCTTTTGCCCCTTCGAGACCTTTCTTTGAACTTCTGTGCTTCAGATTCTGCTATAGAAGCGTAAAGGGTCAGGACTAACTTAGAAGTAGAATCCTTTTTACCTTTGTCATTCCAGCTTCTGTAGTTTTCATTCAGGGAATAGATAAGGATTCCTTTCTGCTCTACATCTTCAATAGTTTTAAGAACCATTACAGTTCTTCTAGAAAGTCTGCTTATCTCCCACACAAATACTGCATCAGTATCTTCCTTAGTTAGGGCTAGCACCTTTGCCAGTTCATGGCGTTCATCTACAAAGCCTGATTCTTTTTCTTCGTAGATATGAAAACTTCATAGCCCTGCCTTTCGGCTTCCTTTTGTAGGTCTTTAGTCTGTGAAGCATAATCCTGAATCACTGTAGAAACACGGGAATATATAACTGCTTTTTTCATCTTCTAAACTGTTTAACTGCTGCAAAGTTAATACATAATTCCCACATATCCAACACCTTCAGAAAGATTTTACTAATTGTAACTGTCCGCTGTTCTATGACAGGCAGTTCATCACCCGAAGAAAGGTGAACAAGGATATTCTGACGCGTTTTGAGGAACTGATCGACGGATATTTCACCTCTGGCAAAGCACAGGTGCATGGCACTCCCACAGTCGCTTGGTGTGCCTCCCAACTATGCCTGTCACCGAACTATTTCGGAGACCTGATTAAAAAAGAAACAGGGAGAACGGCATGGGACTATATCCAGCAAAAAACCATGGATATGGCGAAAGACCTGTTACTGCACCCTGATAAATCCATCGGCGAAATCGCCTATTATCTCGGATACCAGTATCCTCAGTATTTCAGCCGCGCTTTCAAAAGAGCCGTTGGCTGTTCTCCTAATGAATATCGCAGGCAATAATTGTTATACCTTTGCACCGGAATCATACAAAACAATTATTTATTAGGGTGTTCAGTTCTATGTTCTCATTTTTGAGACGAAATTTAAGTGCTACATGTCATAAGTTGCTGATACTCATCAAATGATTTATTGAATACTACGGCATTAAAAACTATGCTTTTTTTGATTCAAAAATCGGCTTACCTTATGATGGTATTGCTCTAATTTACAGAATATTGCAGATGATACCAGAGCTAAAAAGTTGGAACATCAAACTGAACACCCTAATTATTTATATATGGAGACCGTAACACTTAGGAATGGAGTAGTCATGCCTCAGATAGGCTATGGCGTATATCGGGTTGATGCGTCAGCGACGCCCTCCGCGTGGGCTACCGTATGGTCGATACCGCCCAGGCGTATCATAACGAGGAAGGCGTAGGCGCCGCTGTCGCCAAGAGCGGCATCCCGCGCGACGAGATCTTCATCGTGACGAAGATCTGGATCTCGGATTACGGCTATGAGAAAGCCAAGGCATCCATCGACGAGAGCCTCCGCAGGCTCCGCACGGACCACATCGACCTGATGCTGCTGCACCAGCCTTTCTGCGACCGCTACGGCGCATACCGCGCCCTGGAGGAGGCCTACAAGGAGGGGAAGGTCCGCGCCATCGGTGTCAGCAACTTCTACCCCGACCATCTGACCGCCCTGGCCAGCAACGTGAAGATCCCGCCCATGGTGAACCAGGTGGAGACGCACGTGTTCGACCAGCAGGTCCAGGCACATAAATACATGGAGGAATACGGCTGCCACATCATGTCGTGGGGACCTTTCGCCGAGGGACGCAACAGTTTCTTCACCAATCCCGTGATGGAGGCCATCGGCAGGAAATACGGCAAATCGGTGGCACAGGTGGCTCTGCGCTGGCTGATCCAGCGCGGCGTTATAGTCATTCCCAAGTCTGTGCACGTGGAACGCATGAGACAGAACCTCGACATCTTCGACTTCACCCTCAGCAATGAGGACATGAATGAGATAGCGGACCTTGACACAGGCAAGAGCCTCTTCTTCGACCATCACGACCCCAAGGTGGTTAAGATGTTCATGGGCTGGCGCTGACACGCCGCCCAGGCAAGCCGGAGCAGGGATTATACTACACGACCGTCCGCGTTTGCGGACGGTCGTTCTTTTGTCTTTCAGGCTTTCAGGAGGGTGTCGCCTCATCGCCCAACTGCAGGAAGGTGCCTTTGGCTCGTTTGCATATCATTCTGATTATCAACAGAACGTCACGAAGCAATGTCCCTTCAGCCAATGGGTCCGCAACACTCTCAGTGGATAAGCCACTAATCTGGGGCTCAATAATTCTCGGCCTTGATCTCGAAGAAGCTGCGGGAATGCTTGCACACGGGGCAGACCTCGGGAGCCTTCTTTCCGATGACTATATGACCGCAGTTGCGGCAGATCCATACTGTATCGTTGTCGCGGGAGAACACAATTCCCTCCTCGATGTTGGCCAACAGACGGCGGTAACGCTCTTCGTGATGGCGCTCGATGGCTGCCACAGCGCGGAAACGCCATGCGATCTCATCGAAGCCTTCCTCCTCGGCCTCGCGTGCCATGCGCTCGTACATGTCAGTCCATTCATAGTTCTCGCCCTCGGCCGCGTCACGCAGGTTGGTCATGGTGTCAGGCACCTCTCCGCCGTGCAGGTACTTGAACCACAGTTTCGCATGCTCCTTCTCGTTGGCAGCGGTCTCCTCGAAGAGGGCTGCGATCTGCTCGTAGCCGTCCTTGCGTGCCTTGGAGGCATAATACGTGTACTTGTTCCGGGCCTGGGATTCGCCCGCGAACGCATCCATCAGGTTGCGTTCGGTCTTGGTTCCTTTCAGTTCGTTCATTTTGATTTATGTTTATTGGATATTTTGTATGTCTATGTATGTGTTTTACCGGTTTCCCTGGCGCCGCATTGCGGACAAAGGCCCCGGAAGAAGACATCGACGCCGTCGATCTGGAAACCCTCCGGCGATGGAAGGGAGATATCCTCCGGAAGCTCCACATCGAAGATTCGGCCGCAACAACGGCACCGCAGATGCCCGTGGCGTGGCTGCTCAGCGAAGTCATACCGACGGTTTCCGCTCTCAAGCTCCAGTTCTTTCAGCAGTCCGCTCTCGGCAAGGACGTGCAGTGAATTGTAGACCGTCGTGCGCGACATGGTGGGATAATCCGCCTGCAAGTCACGGAAAATCTCATCGGCCGTAGGATGCGCTCCTCCTTCAACCACGTTGCGGAGTATGGCCAGACGCTGAGCCGAGGGACGTACTCCGGCTCTGTGCATCATCTCCGCAAGCTCTGCGGGTGGAATCTGAGGTTTCTTCTGCATCTGTCGATTTAACTATTCTGTAACGATTACAAAATTAGTAATAATTACAATAATATCCAAATTTTCATCCAATTTTTTTATCAGTTCATCTGTCAGGCTTCCCCAATATGAACTCTCCCCGGAGCGGCAGACTTGAGCTGGAGGGTCCCACCATTATCCTGAACAGGCCGGGCTCCGCCTTGCGCCGCAACGAGGCGTCGTAGATGGCCAGTTCGTCCTGACCGAGGGTGAAAGTCACCTCACGGACCTCCCCCGGCTGCAGTTCCACGCGCCGGAAACCCTTCAGCAACATCGGAGGCTGGCTGACCGAGGCCACTGCATCACGCACGTAAAGCTGTACCACTTCCGCCCCTGCCCGGGTTCCGGTATTGGAGACACGGCAGCTCACCCTGCAGCCCTCGCCGTCAGATGTCGGAACTACCGACATGCCGGAATACTCAAACGTAGTATAGCTGAGCCCGTACCCGAAACTGTAAAGCGGCGCGCCCGAGCCGTCCATGTAGTCACGGTCTCCGCCCATCCGGTAATAATGAACCGGAAGCTGCCCTTCGGATCGGGGAATGCTTACCGGGAGACGTCCCGAAGGATTGAAGTCTCCGAATATGACGTCGGCCACCGCCAAGCCTCCTTCCTGGCCCGGATACCACGCCGTCAGTAACGCTCCAGAACGTTCCGCGGCAAGGTTCATATCCAGAGTCCGTCCCTGGATGTACACAGTCACGACGGGTGTGCCGGTATCGTAGACCGCCTCCATCAACCGCTGTTGGTCACCCAACGGCAAGAGCGTGGACCGGTCGAATCCCTCGCCGCAGTCCATATCGCTGATATAGGCCGGATCGGTGTTGGCCGCACCTGTCTCGGCGTAAGACGTCCTGAAGTCGCGGGCACTCGACCCGCCTACCACCAGCACCACCACATCGGCGTCATGCGCTGCAGCCACAGCCGCAGGGATATCCGTCAGTGTGGTGTCGCGAACGGCACACCCTTTGACATACACCACCTCGACATCGGACACGGCCGCACGAATTCCCTCCAGCACCGTCGTGACCTTATCCTCAGGCTGCGGAGCGGTGTAGTCGCCGAGCTGATTGTACTGCTGGTCGGCGTTCGGACCTATTACGGCAATCCTGCTTACGCTCTTACGGTCCAGCGGCAGCAGACCGTCGTTCTTAAGAAGCACTATCCCCTGCCGGGCCACCTCTGCGGCAGTCTCCCGGTGCGAGGCCGAACCGACATTGCGGGCGGCCTCGGCAGGATTGGAATAAGGGTCGTCAAACAGACCCAACCCGAATTTAAGACGCAACACCCGTGCCACCGCCGTATCGATCTCAGCCTCGGTCACAAGTCCCCGGCGCAAGGCATCCAGAGTCCGCGATCCGTAACAGGAGCCGCCGAGATCAATGTCCACGCCTGCGCTCAACGCCTGGGCTCCGGCCTCGGTACGGTCACCGGCAGTCCGTCCCACCAGGCCGTCTATGCTGAACAGATCGGAATACACAGCCCCGTCAAATCCCCACTCATCGCGCAGCAATCCAGTCAGCAACTCACGGTTGGCCGTACACGGCACGCCGTCCACGCTGTTGTATGAGCTCATCACCGAAGATGCGCCTGCCTTGATTGCATGCCGGAATGGTTCCAGCAGTTCGCTGCGTAGACGAATCGGGCCGACGGATGCCTCCGCGCCGTTATGGCCGCCTTCCGGCACTCCATAGGCGGCGAAATGCTTCAGCGTGGAATGCAGATGACGGCCATCGGCCATCGATGCGCCCGGCTCCCCCTGCATTCCCCGGACCATGGCCGCGCCCATCACGCCGCTGAGCCAGGGGTCCTCGCCGAACGTCTCCTCCATTCGGCTCCAGCGGGGCTCGCGCGCAATGTCAAGCACCGGCCCGTAACCTACGCCGGCGCCCGTGGAACGAGCCTCCTGGGCAATCTCCTCCCCCACACGCCGCATCAGTTCCGGATTCCACGTCCCGGCCATGACAAGTCCGGTGGGATATACCGTAGCGCCTATGGCCATATGTCCGTGAGGACATTCCTCGGCAAAGAGGATGGGGATACCCAGGCGTGTACTGTCGCGTGCAAACCGCTGCAAGGCGTTGAGGGCCTCCGCTCCCTGCGCGGGGTTCAGGCCGTTCTCCAGGGTCTTCTGCGTCCACGGATCGGCGCGCAGCGTGGCCCAGTAACTTCCCACAGGCATGATGCCCCGGTTCTGCTTCCTGAATTTCTCGGAGGGGACGACTGAGCCATCGGGCATACGTTCATACATCTCCCAACCCATCGGGCAAAGCAGTTGTCCCGCCTTCTCCTCCAACGTCATGCGGTCCAGCAGGTCGGCAACGCGGGACTCTACCGGAGTCGATGCCTGACGATAGAGCGGCGTTGTCGCCTGAGCCGCCGACAGTCCGGTCAACGCTGTCGCCGTGACGGCTATGATTATTCGTTTCATTTTTTCGTGAATCTTAAGGCCAATGGTCCAGGCTTGACATCTTTGGGAAGACGCACCCGCGTCACTCCGTCCCTGCCGATGGTGTATTTCAGTTTACGGGCTCCATCCAGCATGACTACGCTGCCCTTCGGCACATTGTCTCTCCAGGCTATCTCCTCCGGCATCCGCGCTCCTTCATCAGGAGTGAATATGGCGTAGAGGGTCTTGCCGTCCTTGGAGGCGGTGAACCATACCTGACCGTCGTTATAGACAGGAGTGGTCACTGTGGAATATATCGCCTCCCCGTTGCGGCGCAACCATTGGCCTATGGCCCGGAGACGCCACTCGGCCTCCGGCTCTATCAGTCCCTGGGCAGTCGGACCAACCCCAAGCAGCAGACACCCTCCTTTGGCGGTGATCTCAGCCAGAAGCGCTATGACTTTCTCCGGCGACTTGTATGGCGCGTCGGGTACCCATCCCCAATCGTTGCTCAGGGTGATGCAGCTTTCCCAGGGATACGCCAACTGCCGTTCGGGGATGCCGCGCTCGGGCGTCTGGTAATTCTCGTTACGGCCGCGAATGCTGCGGTCCACGGCAATCCGTCCCGGATGCCGTCCGGTACGGGCGTCGAGCAACAAACTGTCCAAGCCTACCTCATCGCCACGGATCCATCCCCCGTCCAGCCACAGGATGTCGAGCCTGCCGTAACGTCCGGACAAAAGCTCGCCTATCTGCCCTGCCGTAAAATCCTGATAACGTTTCCACCAGTCGGGATGACGTTCCTTCTTGTAATTGATGTGACGGTTCGGCGTGGCGAATTCCGGATTCCAGAACCATTCGCAGTGCCAGTCGGGCTTGGAGAAATATGCCCCGATCCAGAAATCCTTGTCGCGGAACGCGTCGAACACATAATGCGCCACGTCCCGTTTCGGATTCGCCACAAAGGGTCCCTTGGCGATCGAGAAGTCCGTCAGCCGACTGTCGAACATACAGAAGCCGTCATGATGCTTGGTGGTGAATATGGCGTAGCGCATTCCGGCGTCGGCCATGATATCGGCCCACTGCGCCGGATCGAACCGCACAGGGTTGAACGAGTCCTTCAATCCGAAATACCATTTCTTGTACTCATCGTAAGGAAGATTTTCCTTGCGACTGATCCAGTCCACGTCCTCCGAGCAAATGGACCACGACTCCACAATCCCCGGAACTGAATAGAGGCCCCAGTGGAACAGGACGCCGAACTTCAAGTCGCGCCACTGATCGAGCTTCTCCACAACCGTTGAGTCCGAGGGCCACTCATAGCCCGACTCGTCCGACTGACGGTGAACGAATCCCTGCACCTGCTGCCCCTGCGCCGCTACCGCTGACAGCAGCATCGCAGCCAATACCAAAAAGTTTTTCACCCTGTCGCTAAACACTATTTATCGTAAAGTAATCTTTAATTTTTCTCAAGTGCGAAATTACTAAAAATCGGATAATAATCACTATATTTGCAAGACAAATCAATTATTGATATGGCGAATCAAATATCATTAAAGACCTTCAGTGATTTTCTTAACGCCAATGGTCCGGAATCTCTTTTCTACATCCCGGCTTACCAACGTGGCTATCGATGGCAGCCAAAACAAGTCAAGGAATTGCTGGATGACCTCTACTCGTTTGCATGCAAAAAGAAAAACGATGGCGAGTTCTATTGCCTCCAGCCACTTATTGTAAAACGAATCACCTCGCATCCTGACCTTCCGGATGCGCTGAAAGGGATTGCTGACAAAGCCGATATCTGGGAAGTGATCGACGGCCAGCAACGACTCACGACATTGCGGGTCATTTATCGGTATCTCATGCTTAAGAAGGGACTGCAGGACAATGACTCTCTTTCCGAAGAAATGGGTATGCGTCTGTTCCATATCTTCTATGAAAGCCGTTATGAGGATTTTGAATATATTGAGAACATCGGGAATCAGCCACCGACAGGCGACCATTGCAATATAGACACAAACCATATCTATGCAGCCATTGCGGAAATCGACAGATGGATCAAGGAGGACGCCCCGCAGTGGAGCGCTCTATATGGAAAGAACTCGACTCCGTATTCGATACGCGAATTGCTTTTCCAGCTTCTCAACACATCGTCCTCGGCCGTTTCAGAATCCTGCGGAAGAGTGAAATTCCTCTGGTATGAGCTGGATGCGGATGCAGACAATGCCGTTAAGGAATTTTTAGATGTCAACAACGGGAAGATTCCACTTACGGATTCCGAACTGATCAAGGCCTTGTTCCTGAAACAGACCAATGCTTCCATAACAAATACGGGGACAACCGACCAGATGGCTCTCAAAAACATCATAGATGAGTCACTGCGTCAGGACCGCTGGGCAAAGAAATGGGAGAGGATGGAGAATTGCCTGAACGACAATGCGTTCTGGAGTTTCATCAGTACTGACATTCTTGCGGAGGACCGCATGAACATTCTGTTTGAACTGATTTATCTCAGACACCACAATGGTGAGAAGCCGGAGAAAGGCGACATATTCCGCTATTATTACCGCTCGCTGTCATCTAATTCCGGCAAGGAAGCCTTCAACGCATTGAACCAGAAATGGCAGGAACTGAATAACGAATTCCGGCTGCTCACGGACTGGCATAACGATGCGATCCTGTATAATCTCATAGGTCTTCTGATCAATAATGACAAGACCCTCTATGACATACGTATCATTTACGACAAAGGGTGCAGATACGATGAGTTCGTAAAGAATCTCAAGGCCGAGCTTGCCTGCATTCTCGCTGAGAAGGTCGATACCAAAGAGCAGCAGATAAATGTCACTTATAAGAAACGTCAGGATGTACGCAGGATCCTATTGTTCATCAACGTGGCCGGCATGATGTCGGAGCTTGAACATATCCGGAAGCCCCAAGCCATGAAGGCCAACACCCCTGAGGAACAGGAAATGCTGAAAGAGCGTCCACGCCTGTCACCCCCGGCATATAAATTCCCGTTTGACCTCATGAAACTTCAGCAGTGGGATGTGGAGCATATCGATTCCGCCACTACCAATAAACTGAAGAAGAAAGAAGACATAATGCAATGGATCATCACAAGTTACATGGAACTTGAGGGATTCCCTACAGACCTGTTCCGGGAAACCCATGAACTGCATGACATAAAAAACAAGGAAGACCTTGAGATGATTCTTACGGAAATGTCGCAGGAAAAACTGGATGCTGTCAAGGATGACATCAGACGCAGATACGAAGGCGGGGAAAACGATGACGACCTGAAGGACCAGATCGGCAATCTCACTCTGCTTGACTATCAAACCAATCGAGAGTACGGCAATGCCTTGTATCCTGTGAAACGGAAGAAGATTTTCAAGGCAATCAAGAATGGACGCTATGTGCCATTGATGACCCGAATGGCATTCTCCAAGGCGTTCAGTCCTGACAGCAGCCTCCTGAGATGGAGCGCTGATGACAAAAGAGGCTATCATGCCTTTGTCTATGACATGATTACAAGATTCATAAATGAAAATTCTATAAAGAATGGAAAATAACCTGCGTTCCTTATCGTCACTCTTCACGGAGCCCTTGCGGCTTGAGACCGGTAACGTCAACATCAACTCGGTCCTGATACCGAAAATCCAACGGGCATACGCACAGGGCCGAAGATCCGAGGCCGGCATCAGGGAAGGATTCCTGACTGAGCTTTTCTCCGCTTTGGTTGAAGACAAGAGGAAAGAACTGAATTTCATATATGGCTCGGTAGACATACATGCCGAGAACGACACCAGATTGATACTGCTGGACGGACAGCAACGACTGACCACCTTATGGCTGCTGACGTGGTATCTTCATACCAGGGAACAGAAGCAACTGCCACGATGGATGACAACTGACAGATGCGCACTGTTTTACGATACAAGAGACACCACTTCCGAATTCACCCGCCACCTTGCCACAGAACGATTCGACTTCCCCTCTCTGCACGGAATGCCATCAGAGGAAATCTGCAAGTCCCACTGGCTTTCCGGAGACCTGAGGGATGATCCGTCGGTGGATTCCATGCTGCGGATGATTGACTCCATTCATGAGTTTTATGAGAGGTATCTTGCAATGACAGATGCAACGCCTGCTGACCGGGAGACAACATCTAATCTCGACATAGCCGATAACCTTGACAATATCCAGTTCTATGTACAGCCTCTTGAGAATTTCGGTCTGACTGAGGATCTGTATGTAAAGATGAATGCCCGCGGACTCCAACTGAGGCCATTTGAGAATTTCAAGGCCGACCTGGTGGAATGGACCAAAAGAAATGAATCCCCCTCCGTTTACAACAGATTTGTAAGATTGCTGGACCGGGAACTGACGGATCTGTTCTACTCATCGGTACCTGAAAATCCCGACCCCGGGGCAAGTCCACAGAAGATGGTGGAATACTATGACAAAGAGTTTAACGCACGCTTCTTCAGGTTCTTCATCAGATATTTCGTCTGGTGCAGGGCTCTTGATTCCGACAGTGTGGAGAATACTCGCGTGTTTATCGGGAAGGGGGATCCGCATATGTATTTCTTCTATGAGAAATCGGAGAAAGAGCAGAATGAAAGGTATCTGGGATTCACTCACTATTCTGATATTCTCACACCATGGAATTATTACGCATCAGACACAACCCCATGCCGGACCTCCATCGAGGCCATCGGCAAGGTGCTGACAGGCCTCAATGAACTCAAGGGAATCCTGAAAGAGTTAGTCACACCGGTTTGGATTGATTCTCCAAGCGAGACCGCCGATATGTTCGCTCCCGGATTGCAGCAACGTCCTTTCACCGTATTGGGCGGTCTGTTCTCTTTCCTTTCACGAATCCCGGCAGCAGAGTCTGCAGAGAAATATGAAATCCAGCTCAAACGATGGATGAGGGTAGTCAACAACATTGCCGAGAACACCGATATCGATAATCTAGCGGTGATGAGCAATGTCATGCGTCAATTGGACGAACTGGCGTCTTTGCCGGGTTTCACCAGAGATGTCTATGGCACAATCGCGTCCGCGCCAACGCGAGGCAATACCTCGCGTGCCACACTGGAGGAAATAAGGAAAGCCGCGTACATAGTAAGAGACGATGAGTGGGAACCTCTTTTCACAGCGGCCGAAAGCCATAAGTTCCTTCGCGGCATGATCATTTTCTTCTTTCCCGAGAATGTTGATGCAGGTATGACGAGATCTGAATTCATGAATCGCCTTGACCGTATCAAGGAAATATTCGATGATAACGGCATATCGGAAGAATTCCGCAGGAACGCCATACTTATTCGCGCCATGATAGCCGAATTGAGCGTTGGGGCTGAGGCTTGGGATGAGAAAACCGGCATCAAGAAACTTAATCTGTCACAATACGATGGAGCCGACCGCTCGCTGCGCAACAACCTATCGGGATTGAACAGGATATCCGAGATGATGCGAAGGTTAACCGCGTTGAAAGACAAGGCAAGCGTAGTGCAATGCCTTGAACAGATAATTTCACAACCGATCACTGCTGAATACCCGGCCCACCCTGAATGGTCACCCTACCTCCGCAATGCCGTAAACACTTTGCTCCACTCCTTGCCCCTCTACAAATGGATCGAGGAGGAGAGAAGCAATAATGCCAAGCGCATCGTGAGGATTGACTGGGTCGGAGACAATACTACTGAATTTGGTCAGATACTTGTGTCTGTGCCGCGTGCCTGGTACGCCAAAGTGAATATTGACACCAACCGACAGGATGTGATGAAGCAACTTACTGAACTACATGGATTCACATTCTATTCAAAGAATGAGGCGGAATTCATGGAAAAATTCAATAATGTCTTTGACACGGAGGTATGGTTGACCAGGGATGTCATGGAATCATCTGAAGTCGAAGGCACAAAAAGTGCCGAACTGATCATATTGAAATTTACCAGGAACCCATCTGTTGAGGTCCACCTCTCAGGCATGGATGAAACCACAGGACCGGCAACGCTGAAATCCACCCTCTATCCCGATGCCAATGCAAGATTCGACATCAACTCCATACTGACCGCTGTAGATGATTGCATACATCAGGATTCTTGACGACATGTCTCCATAGATGAATTTCATGTCATGAATCAGCAAAAATGGAATAAGAAACCGGAATTTGTCATACACCATACATAGAATTGTTTTGTTTGTACTGCATACAAGTGAAAACTGAAAGACAGTACAAAATTGAAGACCATGTATAATCTTACTGACAAAGTGGCTGTTGTGACGGGAGGAAGCTCGGGCATCGGCCGCGCCATAGCGCAGAGACTCGCCCGCGAGGGCGCGAAAGTATTGATCATAGCGCGCAAAGAGGCTGACCTTCGGGCCACCGCCCAGGGTTATCCATCCATATCGTATATTTATTGTCGGCGACCTGACCGACGAGGCTACAGGCTCGGCTATCGCCGACCGTGTGGACCCCGCTTACGGCGGCAGGCTTGACATCCTGGTGAACAACGCCGGATGGTGTCCCGTCAAATCAATCAAATATCTGGAACTTGCCGGGACTCACGCCCGAGCAGTCGGCGGCACATGAGCAGAGCATAGTCCATGGTATCCCGATGGGACGCATGGCTCAGCCTGACGAAATCGCCAACGTTGTCGTATTCCTTGCCTCCGACCAGGCAAGCTATGTCAGCGGCGCTGTCTTCGCTGTTGACGGCGGCGCTGGCGCGATGTAATCTTACAAATAATCAAGAAACATGGAAACAGTTGAATTGAATAATGGCATTGAGATGCCGATGCTTGGCTACGGAGTGTTCCAGATTCCCAATGACGAGACCCAGCGGTGCGTGGCCGATGCCCTCGGCGTGGGCTACCGTCTGATTGACACCGCCCAAATGTACATGAACGAGGAAGGTGTCGGAGCGGGTATAAAGCAGAGCGGCGTAGACCGCAAGGATATTTTCCTGGTCGATAAGTTATGGTTCTCCTGTTATCCCTACGACAAGGCAAAGGCTCAGATCGACGAGGCGCTGCGCAAACTCGGCACCGACTACATCGATCTGATGCTGCTGCACCAGCCTTACGGTGACGTGTTCGGCGCATACCGCTCCATGGAGGATGCAATGAATGAGGGGAAACTCCGCGCCATCGGCGTCAGCAACTTCCCTGCCGACCGCTTAATAGACCTGGCCAGCCAGGTGGATACTCCCCCTGCTGTCAATCAGGTTGAGGCCAATGTGTTCAATCAGGAAAGCGAGATGTTCCAGTATCTCAAGCCGTTCGGCACGCATATGATGGGCTGGGGTCCTCTGGCCGAGGGAAAGAACGGTTTCTTCACCAATCCCGTCCTGACATCCATCGGCGAGAAATACGGCAAAAGCGTGGCGCAGGTAGCCCTGCGGTTCCTGCTTCAGCTGGGAATCATCGTGATTCCCAAGTCCGTGAAGATTGAGCGCATGCGTCAGAACCTTGACGTGTTCGACTTCACCCTCACGCCCGACGACACGGCGGCAATCCGCAAACTGGACACCGGCAAGCCGTTCATCCTCGGCGACCACGAGGATCCGAAACTGGTCCTGTGGTTCATGCAGTTCAAGAACGCCTAAGGCCAACATAAACCACCACATAAGCCAGGCGATGAAGACAGCTGTACTCTTCATCGCCCGGCTTCTTTTACACTTTTTAAAGCGAATAATCAGCAATGCTTACACTTTTTCAAGCGAATGTTCAAGAGTTGTTACACTTTCCGGAACGAATCAGAATGTAAAGATTGGCTACGCTGCAAGTGTGTGTCGCAAAATGAGACATCTTGAGATTAATTTTGCAGTTGATAACCAAATAGGGTGTTCAGTTCTATGTTCTCATTTTTGAGACGAAATTTAAGTGCTACATGTCATAAGTTGCTGATACTCATCAAATGATTTATTGAATACTACGGCATTAAAAACTATGCTTTTTTTGATTCAAAAATCGGCTTACCTTATGATGGTATTGCTCTAATTTACAGAATATTGCAGATGATACCAGAGCTAAAAAGTTGGAACATCAAACTGAACACCCTAATAACCAAATAGAAGAATTATGGAACTTGATAACAGTCCGAACATTCAATCGCCCTACGGCGTGTCCATGCTGATGGAGAATCTGTGGCTTCGCAGCAAAGCAGGTCTGAAACAGCGTCCCTGCCAGGTATTCATGGTGGAACTGCCGCCACCTACCGAACAGGAATTGGCCGAGGATCGCCGTCCGACACAACAAGACACCCAACCTTATGACGAAGATGAGCACGACGAATACTTCGGCGCATGGATTTAACATTTTTTGTCGGGGAGAGTGTAAGCCGATTTTATAGGATTTTGATTAACTTTGCAGGACGAGACTTCAATGCACGAACCAACTGCAGAAATATACCTGGACTCTCGCAGTATGGATGGTTCTCGGATATGTCAGAATTTTATTTAAACGACTAAAATGCAGGATTTTGTAGCCATAGATTTTGAGACAGCCAACAGACAGCGCACCAGCGTGTGCAGCGTCGGCATCGTCGTGGTACGCGGAGGCAAGATCGTAGACGAGTTCTATAGTCTGATCCAGCCCACACCGAATTATTACAACCGCTGGACCACGGAGATCCACGGCCTGACACGCCGTGACACCGATGGCCAGCCTACCTTTCCTGAGGTATGGGCGCAAATCGAGCCTCGCATCCAGGGACTGCCGCTCGTGGCACACAACCGTCCGTTCGACGAAGGGTGCCTGAAGGCCGTTTTCGCCAAGTACGGCATGGAATACCCCGGATACGAATTCCACTGCACGCTTGCCGCCTCGCGCCACCGTCTAAGGATTCCCAGCCACCAGCTGCACCTCTCGGCCGCCGCCTGCGGCTACAACATGGAGAACCATCACCACGCCCTGGCCGATGCCGAAGCCTGCGCCGCCATCGCGTTGAAGATTCTGTAACGAACTCAAATAGTATTGCATAATTATAATTTCCCAACCAGTTTTTTGACGTGATCCCCTCGTTCAAGTTTATCATGGTTGCTCCATTGACGGCTTAAAGAATCGGTCCGTGCTTTATCATTCTGCTGACGCAGTTTCAATAACAGGCGTTCGCGGGCACGGGCTTTGTTCTGTGACTGAGAACGTTCCTCCGAGCATTTTACAGCGATTCCGGACGGAACATGAGTCGCACGCACTGTGGTTTCTACTTTATTGACATTCTGACCTCCCTTTCCACCCGACCGACATGTTTCATAAACGATATCGGATTCACTTATCTCGGGCAACTCCACCTCATTAAAGAAATTGACACCCACAAACCAGTTACAGCGTTTGTGTCCGTGACGATATGGATTTGAGGTTGAACGCCATAATATCGTACCTTGCCATTCTTTGATGATAATTTCGGGTATGGTCTCACCTGTGGCGAATGTCATAGACATATAGCAACCTTCATCCCGATTATGCGCCTCGCAGTCCGCAAGTTCAAGTGAGGGGATAGCCTTTACAATCTCACGCGCAACGAGAGTCACGGCTCTTGCACATTCCACTGGGCCACGGCCTGGTGTGATCTGTATATAGTGTTTCATTCTCCGTTGTCTTTTATGTTGAGTTTCGGTTTAATCATGGACAATACTTCTACTGTGGGTTTGATAAGTTCCAGAATCTCTTCCGTCGGCTTGTAAGCCATAGGAGATTCATCGACCGTCGTTTCGCAAACTGATGTCGAAAACACCCCCGACATCGTTTGCTTGAAGTCGTCCATCGCAATCCGTTTCTTGGCTTGCGACCGGCTCATGATGCGTCCGGCGCCATGTGGTGCGGTGTTGAGCCAGCATTCATTACCTTTGCCTATGCAGATGGCAATTCCATCCCGCATATTGAATGGAATTACGACCTTCAGCCCTTCGGAAGCATCAATCGCACCCTTTCGGAGCATCGGCCGTTCGTCAGTCATTGAGATATAGTTGTGGGTTGTGAATATCGACTCCGCACATTTGGCTTTGCACAACTTTCTGAGGATTGCAAAGATGCGATCGCGGATAATTTGATGGTTATAGAGGGCATATGCCTGTGCAATCACCATGTCCGATAGATAGGCTTTCAACGCATCGCCCCATAGAAAGCCAATGTATTTGGCGCCTTTGGGATTTTGCGCTATGCTATGCCAGTGGTTCGCTACCCTTACGCCAAGATTACGTGAACCGCAGTGAATCGTCAGCCAGCCTTCGCCCGAAACCTCGTCCTCTCCATACTCAATAAAATGATTGCCACCACCGAGTGTGCCGAGACTCTTATAGAATATGCCTTCCTGGAGTTTTATACGGCGGCAGAAGTCAGTGATGAATCGCGCATCAATCCGCGGGGCTTCATTGATCAAATCCGGAGCGGCAGAACGCCCCCGCTGGTATTGCGAATTGAGGAAACGTAACAATTCCTTCTCGTTGAGCGAGTTCTTTGCGCAGATTTCAGTCCCCATTGGAATCGTCTCCCTGATACGATGGTCTAAAATATGAAAATCCTTGGGGTTGATCGGGACCGACAGCCAATGCATGGAAATGGTGCAGCCGATGTCAACACCGACATGGTCGGGATTGACATACATACCAATCGGATAAGCAGTGCCAACATTGCAGTTGTTTCCTGCGTGAACGTCGGGCATCTGGACTATGGATACACCCTCCATCGCTGGATGGTCGCACAGTTCCTTAATCCAGTCCAGGGCTGCCTCCTCAATATTATCGGTGAAAACCTCAACCGATGTCGTTTTACCTTTTATTATCATACTTTTCAATTTTGGGTGCAAAATTGAAAAGCAGGTGCGCAGCTGATTTGCGCAGCATAAGAAATATTACTCGGATGTATAAAGTCTCGCCATATGTGCAATGGTTCGGTAAATTCTGAGGTTGTCCAGCAGCGTCTAAGCCGCTAACTGAGC
>ERZ827108.2102-NODE-2102-length-22318-cov-9.223375_pt1 | contig 22318 bp, 22 predicted proteins | sample MGYA00519921_ERZ827108 | MGnify/ENA primary metagenome ERZ827108 (study PRJEB31778, sample SAMEA3449258) | human gut metagenome | biome: human gut; feature: human-associated habitat; material: faeces | place: United Kingdom | collected 2010/2012 ...
TTTAAGTTAGTTAGAAGATAGTAACCCCCCCCCATTTAGTACTTTATTTTGTACTATGGTTGAAGATATATAACTTGTTTCATTTACAAAATTATTAGTCATATTGTGTATCCTCCTCTACCTTAAACTAAACTAATTTTAGCATTATCACATAAATAAGTCAAGCGATAATTGACTACTTTCTGGCATATCGTCAAGTGCACCAAGTCCTCTTAGTTTATCAATCAATGTTTGACTGACTTTTCCTCTCATTTGTAAGTCTTCAATACTTATAAATGCACCTTTATTTCTTTCTTCAACAATTTTCTTTGCAGCAACATCTCCCATTCCATCAAGTGCTATAAATGGTGGAATAAGTCCTTTTTTATCAGGTGTAACTTTAAACATCAAAGCATCACTTTCAGTAATACTAATATTTGTAAAATAGAAACCTCTTTCTATCATTTCATTACACATATATAAACTTGATAATGTATCATCTTCTTTGTTAGATCTATCAAATCCTTTACTCTCCAAAAGTTCTATTTGTGCTTTTACTGAGTTTAAACCATTTTTCATTGCATTTATATCAAATGAGTGCTCACGAATACTTAAGTAAACTCTATAGTAATATATTGGATGATATAGTTTAAACCAAGCAACTCTTATACCATTGATAACATAAGCAGCAGCATGGGCTTTAGGAAACATGTACTTGATTTTTTCACAACTCTTTATATACCACTCTGGTACTTTATGTTCATTAAGAAGTGCCTTATATTCAACCCATTTTTCAGGTTCTTTTCCTACTTTACCTTTACGAATAAATTCACTCATTTTAAATGATTTACCTTTATCAATTCCACAAGATATAAAGTAGTTCATTATATCGTCACGACAACCAATTACCTTAGAAAATTCGCAAGTTCCATCAAGTATTAAGTCTCTAGCATTTCCATTCCAAACGTCAGTACCATGAGATAATCCTGATATTTTAATTAGATCTGCAAACTTCTGTGGTTTGATTTCTTGAAGCATATTTATTACAAAGTTTGTACCAAATTCTGGTACACCAAGAGTACCTGAGTAACATTTAATTTGTTCTCTAGTAACTCCTAAGGCTTCAGGACTATTAAACAAGCTTATTACTCCTCTGTCATCTAAAGGAATATCATTTATATCTATTTTAACATCATCACTTAAATACTTTAATACAGTCGGGTCATCGTGTCCAAGTATATCTAGTTTAAGTACGTTTTCTTCAATATCATGGAACTCAAAATGTGTTGTAAACCAAGCTGCTTCTGTATTTTCAGCAGGATATTGGTATGGTGTAAAATCAAATACATCTTTATAGTCAGGTATAACAATAATTCCTCCAGGGTGTTGTCCACTAGTTCTTTTAATACCTGTAATACCTTTTGCAAGACGTTCAATTTCACATCTTCTCATAGTAATACCTTTGTCTTCAGCATACCCTTTAACAAAACCATATGCTGTTTTTTCAGCAATAGTTGAAACCGTTCCAGCACGATATACATTCTTTTCACCAAACAATACTTTTGTATAGTTATGAGCTTCAGCTTGGTATTCTCCACTAAAGTTAAGGTCTATATCTGGTGTTTTATCAGCATTAAACCCTAAAAATGTTTCAAACGGAATATTTTGTCCTTGTCTTTTCATAAGAGTACCACATTCGCAAGTTCTTTCTGGTAAGTCAAATCCAGAGTCATAGTCGTTTACTAAAGCAACTCCATCTATTTCAAATAAACTTTTTTTACAATTAGGGCACACATAATGTGGAGGAAGTGGGTTAACTTCAGTAATACCACAGAATGTTGCAACCAACGATGATCCTACACTACCACGTGAACCTACTATATAACCATGCGCATTTGAGTTTTCAACTAGTCTTTGTGCGATCAAATAAATAACATCGTATCCACCATTTATAATACCGGTAAGTTCTTTATCAAGTCTTGTTGCGATTATCTCAGGAAGCTCTTCTCCATACAATCTATGAGCATTTCCATAAACAGTATCTTTTATTATTTGAACTGAATTTTCCATTCTAGGTGGGTTAAGCCCAGGTTTAACAATTTCTACTGTACCAAACATATCAGCAACTTTATTAGAGTTAGTTACTACTATTTCATAAGCTTTTTCTTCAGGTAAAAAGTCAAACTCTTTTAACATTTCATTAGTAGTCATTAAGTATGCATTAGGTATAGTTTTAATACTTGGCTTATTTAGTGGATGTAAGCCTCCTCCAGACTGTTTAGTTCTAACAAGTATTTCTCTATATATATTGTCTTCTGGATCAAGTGTATGCACGTCCCCTGTAGCTACAACCATTTTTCCTATCTTATCAGCACATCTTATAATTTTATTAATTAAAGCATACAAGTCACTTTTACTAGATACTTCACCACTTTCAACCAAGAATTCCATTATACTAGGTGGATTTATTTCTATAAAGTCATAATACTTCATTATTTCCATTAACTCTTCTTCAGTATTTCTCTTAGCCGCTTCAAATACTTCACCGAACACACATCCCGAACCCAAAATCAAACCTTCTCTAAATTTATTAAGCAAACTTTTTGGTGTTCTAGGAGTTTTATAGAAGTATTCAGTTGTTGCATAACTTATTATTTGGAACATATTTCTAAGTCCTATATTATTAATTGCATAACAAGTTAAATGGTAAGGTCTATTATTTTTAAAAGCTAAAGTTGGATCAACCATATTTCTTAAATCACTTATTGTTTTATAATTACTTCCTAAATTTGCTATCATTTTCCAAAATACTAAAGCAGTTCCTTCAGCATCATAGTCAGCACGATGGTGACCCGACTCATCAAAGTGTACTCCATATCTTTTAGATAATGCAGTTAAATTATGTTTTGCACTATCAGGGTTTTGTGCTTTACTTATTTCCATAGTATCAATTACTACATTAGAAAATTCCCCTAAATTATATTTTTTATAAGCACTTTCCATAAACGATATATCAAATCTAGCATTTTGCGCTACCATTGGTAAATCACTAATCCATTCTTTAAATCTCTTGGTTACATTTTCTTCATTATCTTTATCCTTTAACATCTCATCAGTTATATTAGTTAAATTAACTATTTCACTTCTCAAGTTCATTCCAGGATTAATTAATTCATCAAATCTATCAATAATTTCCCCATTTTTAATTTTAACAGCACCAATTTCTATCATTTGATCTCCTGCTGTAGCATTAAAACCGGTTGTTTCTGTATCAAATACAACGTAAGTACTCTCTAGTAATGGATAATCACTATCTTTGTTTATTATTAATACTTCGTCATCCACTACAAAGAGTTCTACTCCAAAATATACTTCCAAGTCTTCTTTAGCCTTATATACTTTAGGAAAACATTGTATACCATTTTTATCAGTTATACCAATACCTCTCATACCTAAACTTCTTACTTTTTTAAGTAATTTCTTAGGCTCAATTAACCCATCCATTTGACTCATTGTAGTATGACAATGTAATTCTACTCTTTTAACTTCAGCATCATCTACCCTTTTAACAGTATTTCTATCAAATGTTTCAATATCTCTAATATTAAATACTAACTCTCCAGCAAAAGTATCATTTTTTACATACCCCTTCATTTTATACCAAGATCCTTCAGTAACTCTTTTCATTAAAGTTTTAGTAATTTCTTTATCTTTAGTAAATACTTTTGCAAACAAACTATCAGTGTAATCACTTATCTTATATGTAATTATATTAAACCCTTTAGCTGTTTCTTTAAGTTCCACACCAAAAACAAATACTTCTATAGTAACATCATTCATTTCGGCAATTATATTTTTAAGTTCAAAAGTTTTACCTTTAATTTCATTACCAAATATCAAAGTACTCTCTTTCTTTTCTAAATTAACATCACTTGCTTTATAATCACTTTGTTTAATAAGTAAAGATGCTTCATTCTTTTTCTCTTCATCAAGTACACCTTTTACTTCTAATCCAAGATAACCCATTCTTCTTAAAAATGCAGTTAATTTAGGTTTAATATCATTAATTTTATCTAACTCTACATTATTAGATACTTCTATATTTATAATATTATCATTTATTTTAATATCTTCTTCTTTAATACTAGTTAACATAGGACACTTTTCTTGATATTTTTTAAATATATAACTAACATAATCATTTAGATATAAATTACTATCATGTTTAAATACATAATAAACTCTTCTAGCTTCTTTAATACTTTCACTAAGAGTACATATAGTATCAAATAATTTAACATCTATCATCATAGGCAAAGTAATATAAAGAGTCCAACTTAAGTCAGTATTATCTACTACTACATTTTCTAACTTAGCCCCTTCAAAACTATTCATAAGTTCATTACTTAAATTTATTTTATTAAAATATCTTACCAATTTACTATCCATGATAATACTCCTTTTCTATAATTATTATATCAGTTATATTTCTTAATTTAAAGTATTGACTTTTACTTTTTGATAAAATTATTTATCAACTGTTGACTTGCACTGACATATTATGTATAATGTAAGTGTAAGGAGGAAAAGAAAATGAATAACACGAATTTAACTATTCGAATTGACAGTAACTTAAAAAAAGAAGCAGACAATTTATTCAAAGAGTTAGGAATTAATATCTCATCAGCAATTACATTATTTCTAAAACAGTCAGTTAGAGAAAAAGCTTTGCCATTTGATGTAGCTGTCAAAGAAGAAAAACCATCAAGAGAAATGAAAAAGTTATTAAAAGAAATAAAAAATATTGAGGATGGTAAATCAAAATTGTATGACAATTTAGACGAATTATGGAAGGACTTGAAAATATGACAGAATTAAAATATAAAATAACATACACATCTAAATTTAAATCACAATTAAAAAAACTAAAAAAACAAGGTAAGGATTTGAAAAAAGTAAAAAATATTATAGAAAAACTTGCTAAAGGAGAAAAATTAAATTATTCCTATAAAGATCACAAACTTATAGACAATAATTTTTTTCATAATTGCAGAGAATGTCATGTTGAACCAGACTGGCTACTCGTTTATCAAATAAATAAAGACAAATTGATAATATATTTTATAGAAACCGGTAGCCATTCTGAAATATTATTTAGATAACATATTTGTGAGTATATAAAAATAGATAAGTAATCATCACTTATCTATTCATTTTATCAAATTTCTTAAAAGCATCATTATTAGTTAAATCAGTTTTACTAAGTGCTTCAAACAAATCCTTTTGTTCTCTAGTTAATTTATTAGGTAAAACTAAATTAAGTACAATATAAAGGTCTCCCATTTTTCCAGTTCTAGCATTTTTTATACCTTTACCCTTAGCCCTTAACACATCACCTGTTTGACTTCCAGAAGGTATTTTAAGTTCTATCTCACCATCAATAGTTTTAATAGTTCTCTTTCCACCTAATATTAGTTCAGTAACAGTAACAGGTAAATCTACATACAAATCATCTTTTTCACGCTTATAGAATGAACTAGGACTAACTGTAAACTCAATATATAAGTCACCATTACTTGCACCATTTATTCCAGCTTCGCCTTTACCACTCATACGCACTCTGTCTCCTGTATCAACTCCTCTTGGAACTTCTACGGTATAAGTTTTTCTTTGTTTAATCTTACCACGTCCAGAACAAGTTCTACACTTAGTTTTAAAACTATATCCACTTCCTCCACAATTAGAGCAAGTTACTCTTGATCTTATTGCACCAAATATTGTATTTTGAGTTTTCTCTGTAACACCTCTACCATTACAATAAGGACAAGTTTCTTTATCAAATCCACCAAGTCCATTACAGTCTGGGCATGTTTCTACAACATCTAAAGTAATATCCTTCTTAGTACCAAGCGCTGCTTCCATAAAGTCAATTTTCATTTCATATAATAAATCTGAACCACGTCTAGAAGAAGTACCTTTTGATTGTCTACCACCAAATAAGTCTCCCCAACTAAATGAAGAAAAATCATTTCCTCCAAACATATCTTCAAACATATCCGAAAAATCAAATCCACTAAAGTCGTATCCTCCACGACCTCCATTAGCACCTGGATTATTAAATGCATCAAATCCATATTTATCGTATTTAGCTCTTTCTGTAGGATTACTTAATACTGCATAAGCCTCTTGTGCCTCTTTAAACTTTTCAGCCCCACCTTCTTCTTTACATACATCTGGATGGTACTTTTTTGCAAGACGTCTAAAAGCACTTTTAATTTCATCAGCACTAGCACTCTTACTAACACCTAATACTTCATAGTAATCTCTCTTATTCATAGTTACTCCTTTACTTAAGAACAAGTAGACTAGTTACTTTACTAGCCTACTTTTTAATAATTATTTTTCTTCAAAGTTTGCTTCTTTTACATTATCATCACTACTTGTATTTTCATTAGTTGTTTGTTCTGCATTAGAACTATTTTGTGCTTCTTGAGAAGCCTTTGCTGCTTCTTCATATACTCTAGAACTTAATGCCATAGCCTTTTCAGCAAGTTTATCTTTACTAGATTTAATTTCTTCAATATTTGAGCCTTCCATTGCTTTCTTAGCTTTATCAATTAAATCATTAATTTCAGTTTTTTCACTTTCAGTTACTTTGTCACCTAAATCTTTGATAGCTTTTTCAGCAGTAAATATCATTTGTTCAGTTTCATTTTTAACTTCAGCTTCTTCTTTTCTCTTAGCATCTGCTTCTTTATTTGCTTCAGCTTCTTTCATCATCTTATCTATTTCTTCTTCAGTAAGGTTAGTACTTGAAGTAATAGTTATCTTTTGTTCTTTATTTGTACCTAAATCTTTTGCTTTAACATTAACTATTCCGTTAGCATCTATATCAAATGATACTTCAATTTGTGGTACTCCTCTTGGTGCTGGTGGGATATCTGAAAGTTGGAATCTTCCAAGAGTTTTATTATCAGCTGCCATTGGTCTTTCACCTTGTAAGATATGAATATCTACTGCAGGTTGATTATCTACGGCTGTACTAAATACCTGACTCTTTGTTGTTGGAATTGTTGTATTTCTTGGAATTAATACAGTCATTACGTTACCAAGTGTTTCAATACCTAAACTTAGTGGTGTAACATCAAGTAGTACTAAATCTTCAACTTCTCCAGTTAAAACTCCACCTTGAATAGCAGCACCCATTGCAACTACTTCGTCTGGGTTAACTTCTTTACTTGGTTCTTTACCAGTTTCACGTTTAACAAGTTCTTGTACACATGGAATACGTGTTGATCCACCTACAAGCAATACTTTATCTAAGTCACTTGAACTAAGGTTAGCTTCTTTTAAAGCATCTTTTACTTGTTTAGTTGTGCTTTCTACTAAATCTCTAATTAAATCTTCAAATTTAGCTCTTGTTAATGTAACATCTAAGTGAAGTGGACCATTAGTGCCTTGTGTAATAAATGGTAAACTAATATTAGTTGTAACAGCACTACTTAAGTCTTTCTTAGCTTTTTCTGCAGCATCTTTTAATCTTTGAAGAGCTAGTTTATCTGTACTTAAATCTATACCATTTTGCTTTTTAAATTCTTCAACTAAGTAATCGATTATTCTTTGATCGAAATCATCTCCTCCTAGTTTATTGTTACCAGCAGTAGCAAGTACTTCATACACTCCATCACCTATTTCTAGAACAGATACATCGAATGTTCCTCCACCTAAATCATATACTAATATTTTTTGATTCTTGTCTTGTTTATCAATACCATAAGCAATTGCTGCAGCAGTAGGTTCGTTTATTATTCTTTCTACTTCTAAGCCTGCTACTTTACCAGCATCTTTTGTAGCTTGTCTTTGTGCATCATTAAAGTATGCAGGAACAGTAATAACTGCTTTTGTAACTTTATCATTTAAATAAGCTTCAGCATCTTTCTTTAATTTCATAAGAATTTGGGCACTTACTTCTACTGATGTAACATCTTTTCCATTAACATGGAATTTATGATCAGTACCAATATATCTCTTGTTACTTCTTACAACATCACTACTAGTAATAGCTTCGTTTTTAGCAACAGTACCTACTTTAATTTCTCCATTCTTATAACTTACTACACTTGGTGTAGTTCTTTCACCTTCAGCATTTGTAATAACGCTTGCTTTACCACCTTCTAATACTGCAACACATGAGTTTGTAGTACCAAGGTCTATTCCTATAATTTTACTCATAATTAATCATTCCTCTCTTTTCTATATATTATTTTTAAATTTTTTATCGCGTCTTTCTTTAAAAAGTCGCTTTCATCACTCTTGAAATCTTTTAATGGAAAACATTCTTCAATAAGTTTAAGTATTTCATCCATAGTATATCCTTTATTTTTAAGTTCCCTCATTTCAAGCATTAAACCTATACTAATATCTCTTACTTCTTCTTTATTTAAGTAGTATAACTCTTCTATACTCATTGTATAAGGACCAATCATACCACCAAACAATAAAAACTTATAAATATTATCCATAAACTACCTCTTAAGTGTTTTTAATGTACTTTTAATTAAGTTAGTTTTAGTTAATTCATCTAAACCATTAAAATGTTTACTCTTATTATAACTAATTACTTCTTTTATTATTTCTTCATCTGTTTTACCATCGTTTTTTAAGCATACAACATACAACATTAAATCTAACTTTGCATTACTATATAGCTTATCAAAATCAACACATTCTTTTTTAACTTCTTCAATTAAATAAGAATTTTTAACAAACTCAGGAAACAACAGAGTTCTCATAACATCTTTTTTGCTCATTACTTATTTACCTTTACCATTGCTGGCCTTACAAGCTTATCCTTATAAGTATATCCTTTCTTTAATACTTCTAAAACTACATTTTCAGGCTTAGTTTCATCATGTTCAGTTAATACTGCTTCAGAAATACTAGGATTAAACTCTTTACCTTCAACATCAATTGGTTTTACTTCCATTTCATCTAGTAAACCAATAAGTCTTGTATAAATCATTTTAAAACCTTTTAAGAAATTACTTACTTCATCAGATAAATCATTATCATCCATCATTATTGCTCGTTCAAAGTCATCAGTTACATCTAAGATCTTTTTGATTAGCTTTTCTCCATCATATTTTAAAAGACTAGCTTTCTCTTTATCAGTTCTTGCCATATAATTAATGAATTCTGCTTGAGTTCTTTTATTTTTATCTTCTAATAAACTAACCTTTTCTTTAAGCTCATTTATTTCATTATACAGTTTTTCACTTTTATTTTCTTTTTTAGGTTTATTCTTCTTATTTTCGTCACTCACCACTATCACCTTTCTTTTCTATCTCACTTTTAATATATTCAAGTAAGTTCAAAACTCTTTCATAGTCCATTCTCTTAGGCCCTATTATTGCAAGAGTTCCTTCTTTACCAAGTGCTTTATATTTAGTTTTAATAACAGTTACATTATCATCAAGTGAAGTCTCTTTTCCAATATATACCTTAACCTCATCTGTACTCTCTTCAATTTTACTCACTAAATCTTTGTTTTCAAATTTACCTATAATATTTTTAATATCATCAACTGTACTGAATTCCGGTTGTTTTAATATATTGCTTTTTCCTTCCCAATGAACATCTTTTTCACTTTGAAAGTTACTTAATGCCTCATAGAAAGCATTATAGAGAACCTCATAGTTTTTAACATAATTACCTATTATTGGTTTAATCTCAAACTCTAGTTTAGCACTAACATCATTTATTGGAGTCCCTTTAAGCATCTTATTAAGAAGTTCACTAGTTTTACTAACTTCTCTAGCCTCGACAGACTTTTCTAAATTAATAGTCTTGTTTTCAACATGACCTTTATCAGTTACTACTATAGCCACAAGTTTGTTTTCATTAATTGGTATTACTTCTACTTTTTCAAGATTATTCTCTTTAGAAGCACTACCTAAAACTACTGAAGTATAATTAGTAATATCACTAATTATCTCTAAGCTCTTAGTAATTGCATCATTTAAATCTAATTCCCTATTAGAAAATATAGTTTGAAGTTTTAACATATCACTTCCACTTATTTTCTTAGGTTCCATTAAATGATCTACATAATACCTATATCCCTTTTCACTAGGAATACGTCCAGAGGAAATATGTTGCTTTTCTAAGTATCCCATGTTTTCTAAAAGAAGCATATCGTTTCTTAAAGTTGCACTAGAACACTTAAACTTCTTAGTAAGTGCTTTACTTCCAATAGGATGAGCAGTTTTAATATATTCATTACATATTGTTTTTAATAATTCACTAAGACGTTCACTTAACATATTTACCTCCTTAGCACTCTTTTCTTACAAGTGCTAACACTATTATACTATGCAGAATTAGCAAAGTCAATACCTAAGTGCTAATTATTTTATGAAATTTACGTAAAATTTTGTCAAAGAAAAAAGATACTTTTTTCAAGTATCTTAGCATCCACTTGTAGTTTCTTTTATTGTGTATGGATTGCCTGCTGTTCCGTCTCCACTAGAGTATTTCACACATGATTTTAGTGATAGGACTGGACGGACACCTTTAGCATAATCCACGTGGCCCCAGTCCAAGTTGCCAGGGATGGACGAACCAAAAACGACGAATACGCGAGCGTTGGAATCATGACAGTGGTTAGGAGACAACAGCCACCAATCAGTGTCGCCTGTTATACTACCATTCGCGCTGTTTAAATAATACCATGCGTATGAGCTAGTTGGACTTGTTAAATTTATTTTACGCGTTCCTCCTGCACGCATTATTTCATCAGAGGTCATTAATGCTATTGGGTATGTTAGTTTTGCACTTGTATTATCTACGCTGAAAGCGTCACTTGCTTCTGTACAGTCATATGTTGGTGTATAATTTGTATTCGCTCTTGCATATGGTGCATAGTAGAATTCTGTACCACCTGTGTTGTATGTTCCAGATGTTTGTTCTGTTCTATCATTACAATATACAGCCGTTGTACTTAGATATTTTGTATATGATGTCATATTGCTTGCATACCAATTGTCTATTGCTGTTTTTATTGTGCTATTATTTGTATTTGTTCTAGCATTTAATAAAGAACTGTCATCATTTCCATACATATAGCCTACATATTTCGGACTATTAGATGAAGAGTTGAATGTTCTAGTACCAGTACTTAAAAATCCACTTGTTGTATCATGACTTGTTCCCGAATACAACAGCCTTATACTTCCATCTGCATTTGTTCTTATTATTCTCCAGTAGAAGTCACCGAATTTTACCCAGTTATTTGTTGTATTTCCTGCATAATAATATACTTTTGTATCTGTTGTATTATGTACATTCTTTTCTGTTGCTGTAAATAATGTTCCAGTTGTATTATTTGTAAATACCGCATTATATGTGTTTCTTGTGTCTCTTGTTGGGTTATCATTTAGTATTTGACTTAAGAGTGTTGGTAATGTTCCTTCAGTTATAAATAGTGTTCCACTTAGTTTTCTTCCCATATCATCACTTTGGTCTACACTTTCATCGTTTGCATACTTAAATTCAATAGTGTAACTTTGTGTTACTCCTGCTGGAATACTAACATTTTTAGCTAGTATTGTATCTGTTGCTGTACTAGATTTTGGAATATCTTTATACTCTGTCATATTGTATCCATTATTTGTACTTGTTATCTTGTATTGCAAGTATCCTTCTGTTACAAAAGTATTTACTAAATCTTTTATTATTATATCATACTTATATATACGATTTGACTCGTTTTTAACTGTAAAAGTTTTACTATTACTCCATCCTGGTGTTATATTACTTCCTTCAATATTACCATCTGTATCAGTAAATACTATTTTCAAGTCAGCACTACTTACTGAAACATCTTTTCCCTTTCCTATTATTTGTGCTGTAAAGTAAGCTAGTGATACACTTAGTACTACTACAAGTAAGCTTACTATTACAAGTGTTAATTGTTTCTTTTGCATATTTAATGCTCTCCTTTCTTTTTTTAAAGACACGAAAAAATGGGTAGACTTATTCTATCCATATAATTGTACATGAAAAACTATAGTTATTTATACTATTTAATAACCCCCCCCTCATTTTGTACTTTATTTTGTACTAAAGAGTTTATTTTCATGTACTCCACTTCCTATCTTTATTACATAATTAATGATATCAAAAAAAGATACTTTTTTCAAGTATCATTACATAGTTTTTGTTAAACTTTTCCCTTTAATAGCTTTTTCTACATCTAAAGTGTATTCTTCCATAGTTATACCAAACTCGCTCTTTATATAATCTTTATTCTTAGTATCTACTATACCATAAGCATAATTGTAAGTTAAAGTTGTGATAATTGTATCACCAAATTCGTTTGATATACTAAGTATTTTGTTATCTTTAGTTAGTGTAATGTATGCTGTTTTACCTAGTTTTAATTTCTTTGATGCACCAAAAGCATTTGACATAAAGTCACATTCTCTTGAATAGTTTACTACACTGAAAGCATAACCTTTAGTGCAGTCTACCATAAATGCATAAGTTATACAATTATCTGATGAATATATTTTTTGTATCTTAGTTTCAATAAGTTCCATAAACTCCCCTCCCTTCAATATTAATATTCACAATTTCCTGGTGTTCTAGGGTATGGTATAACATCCCTAATATTTTCTACACCAGTAATATATATAAGTAATCTTTCAAATCCCATTCCAAAGCCTGAATGAACACATCCTCCAAATCTTCTAAGGTTTAAATACCACTTCATATCTTCTTCTTTCATACCTAGTTCAGTCATTCTTCTAACTAGTTTAGTATAGTCTTCTTCTCTTTGACTTCCACCCATTAATTCTCCTGCTCCAGGTACTTCAAGATCAACTGCTGCAACAGTTTTACCATCATCATTTTGTTTCATATAGAATGCTTTTATATCTTTTGGCCAATTAGTAATAAATACTGGTCCATTAAAGTATTCTGTTATATATTTTTCATGTTCTTTAGCAATATCTTCTCCGTATTCAGGAGTAAACTCCCATTTAACATTAGCCTGTTTTAAAATAGTTATTACTTCTTCATGTGTAATTCTAGTAAAATGACTATTTACTAATTTATTTAATTTTTCAAGTAGTCCTTTTTCAACAAATTTATCAAAGAAAGCCATTTCATCTTTAGCATTATCTAATACATATTTAACAACATATTTTAGCATACTCTCCATTACATCCATATCATCATTTAAATCCATAAATGCCATTTCAGGCTCGATCATCCAAAATTCATTAGCATGTGTTTTAGTGTTCGAGTTTTCTGCTCTGAAAGTTGGACCAAAAGTATAAACTTTCTTATATGCAAGTGCAAAAGTTTCTGCTTCAAGTTGTCCTGATACTGTAAGGTTAGCTTGCTTGCCAAAGAAATCTTTAGAATAGTCTACTTTACCAGTACTCGCTACTTTATTTAAGTCAAGTGTAGTTACTTGAAACATTTCTCCAGCTCCTTCACAGTCACTAGCTGTTATAAGTGGTGCATGAAAGTAAACAAAACCTCTTTCTTGAAAATATTTATGTATGGCAAAAGCAGCTATACTTCTTACTCTAAAAACTGCATTAAATAGGTTTGTTCTAGGTCTTAAATAAGCAATTTCTCTTAAAAACTCTCTAGTAGGTCTACCCTTACTTTGTAATGGATAGTCCATATCTACATCTCCTAAAACAGTTATTTCAATTAACTTAATTTCATACTCTTGACCAGCACCTTCACTAAGTATAACAGTTCCTTTTACTTCTATACTACTTCCTACTTGTACTTTAGAAGCAACTTGATAAATATCATCATCACTAGTATAAACAACTTGTACTCCTTTAAAACTAGTTCCATCATTTAAATCAATAAAACCAAGTGTTGACTGATCTCTATTACTCCTAACCCAACCATCAATTATAACTTCAGTATCTAATAATTCTTTATATTTTAAATTTAACTCTTTTACATCAATTTTCACAATTTTCTCTTCCTTTCTTGATCTAACTCAATTATATCTCCTATAATTCTTCTTAAATACTTATACTCTCTTTCTTTCTCATAAATATCTGACTCAAAAGCCGAAGCAACAAGTGCATCTCTCATATATTAATAAGTGTTTTCATGTTTAAAGAAATTAACATCAAACTTAATATCATAACTATTTAAATAAGATCTTAAAAATACTAAACAAGTTCTAGTATTACCTTCTCTAAAAGGATGTACTTTCCATAAATCACTTATTAAGGAAGTTACAAAATCTTTCTGCATTTCAATATCTAAACTAAGTAAATCAGTATTTCTAAGTATTTCAAATATCTCATTTAATTGGTAATCAATTTCACTTGGTTTAGCATATTCTACAGATTCATAAGCAAGTACTCTTTCTTGTTTATATATTTCTATAGTCCTATATTTACCTGCAAAAGAATAAACATCGCTAAATAAATATTTATGTAATTCTAAAAAATACTCTTTACTACTTTCAAAATACATAGTTTTAAATATTTCATGTATTCTAGTAATAACAATATCACTCTCTGCTTGCTTTAATTTATTATTATCTTTAATATTTAATAAATTTTTAAGAACTCCTGTATTACTGTCAATATACGGATCACTCTTCTCCATAGTACTCCTTTAATTTTTCTACAATTTCCTCTTCAGTAATTAATCCTTTTCTTTGTTCTTCTATAAGTTCCCTTAAAAAACAACTTCCAGAACATCCATCACATTTATTAATCTCTTCACTAACAATCCATTCTAAATCATTAAAATTGTTATTATTATCATTATTATCGTCTGGCATACTAGTCACTTCCTTTAATGATAATATTATACTACATTTTCATAAAAGAAAAAAGAGTTAATTTTCATAAGTTTTTTAACATATTTTTAAATAATTTGCAAAATAAAAAAAGAAACATTACTTTTTAATGTATCTTAAAATTTGACAATTAATCTCATCTATCATTTCTAATAAATATTCATGAGTTATACCACATTCAAACCTTTGTTGTACACCAAGTTTTTCTTTTATAATATGAAAGTATTCTTTATCAATTTTATTAATATGAGTAGCAACTTCTTTAAAAAGTTCTTCTCCCACATAATTCTTTTTAACTGTTTCTTCAAGCATAATTGGTCCATATATATAATAGAAATCATTTACTAACCAATCTAAATATGTTACATCATATTCTTTTAAATCACTATTTAGTAAATACATATACTTATCTTTAGTTAAATTATAGGCATACACAAAATTATTTACTAAGCCATTTTTCATTGTTATATTTTCACATTTATATATAAATAATTTTTCCACCAAAACCACTTCCTAGATAAATTATAGCATAAGAAAAGTGTTTATTCAACAACATAAACACTTACTTTTTTCTTATCTTTTCCTAATCTTTCATATTTAACTATTCCATCAACTAATGCAAATAATGTATGATCCTTACCCATTCCGCAGTTAGTACCTGGATATATTCTAGTTCCTCTTTGTCTATAAATAATAGAACCAGCAGTAGCCTTTTGACCATCAGCTAATTTAGCACCAAGTCTTCTACCAGCAGAGTCACGTCCATTTTTTGTTGAACCAACACCTTTATGGGATGCGAATAGTTGTAAATCTAATTTTAAAAATTTCACTATTTATTCCTCCTTAATTGTAATGTTTTTCTTGTAGTCACTTTCTATATCTTTAAGAGTTCTAACTAAGTTTTCTAGTAATTTATTAGTTATTTCACTTTCATTTATATTTGTTAATATAAATGGATCACTCTCGTTATAAGTAATGCTTTTCTTATCAAAAGATAAACAAGCATTGATAGTTACAGTAAGCGACGTACTAACTCCCGCACACACAATGTCTTTGCCGTATTCATCATACTTTGCATGTCCAGATAATATTATTTCTTTTATAAAATTATTTTTTCTTTTAACATTAACTTTAATCATACTAACCAACTATTTTCTTAATTTCTATTTTAGTGTATGGTTGTCTATGACCTTTAGTTACTCTTGAAGATTTAGTTTTATTTTTGTATTTAAATACTCTTATCTTCTTTTGTTTTCCATGTTTTAAAACTGTTGCAGTAACACTTGCACCTTTAACAGTAGGTGTTCCAACTTTTCCATCAACATATAATACTTCATTAAATATAACATCAGAATTAACTTCATTATCAAGTTTTTCTACATATAAAGTATCTCCTTCAGTAACTAAATATTGTTTACCACCAGTTACGATAATTGCTTTCACTTTACATACCTCCTTCATTTTTAAGACGCGCCATTTAGGTAAGTATCACACTTTTGTTAACCTATTCTGTGCGGTTTACAAGGAAAGACTTCTTACAAACGAATTTATTGTACCATAGATAACTAAGAAATGCAAGTAAAAAGCAATGATTAGGCCATTTTTAAATTAAAAATTCAAAAAAATAAGTTTACTTTATAAGCAAAATATGGTATTATAAGTACATAAATTAATTAACGCACGCAAGTATGCGCCGATATTTATTATCTAGCGTTGACGCGGGGTTAATTGATTTTTTTTATTTTAAGAAAATCCAATTTTGCTATTTACAAAAGAAGCAAAATATGGTACTATTAGTACATAAATTAATTAACGCACGCAAAACTTGCCCCGATATTTATATCTAGGGTTCAGACGCGGGGTTAATTAATTTTTTTATGTCTAAAATATCATATAAATATTTTTTAGTATTAGCATCATTTCTTATTAATACAACCGCTTCATATATATTTTCTTTTACATCATCTTTAATACTAAAAACAATTTTGTACCTATAAAATCCATATTTAGCATCTTTAACATGCTTTGCTTTCTTATAATTTACAAACCTTCTATCAAAAGAATTACTAATAATTTCCTTCAAGTATTTACTCAATATGCCTTTTAGTTTTTTAGTATTTATATTTAAACTTTGTGAGTACTTAGAAAATGAATACTCTCTACTAGCTTTCTTATCAATAATAACACTGTTATTAATCTCTGTTATTTTATAAACTTCACCCCTATGGTTATTTATATTTTTTACAGTTTCTTTATTTATAGTTTTAAAATCCATATTATCAAAATCTTTATCTATTATCCGAAGTCTATTAAAACTTCCATCAGCATTATAAACCTCAGTACTTTCGCACACCTCAAACGAAATTTCCGGTGTATAGTCTAAACATTCACAACTTATAATATTGACTATCATATAATCACCTTTCGTTTAAAATTTATTATACTAATTTATGAATCAACTTTCAAGCGAATATTAAAAAAAATATAGACCAGACCAGTCTATATTTTAAATTCATCAAAGAAGTCACTCATTGTTAAAGTTTCATAAACTTGTTCTTCTTGTTTTTTATCTTCTTTAGGTTCTTCTTTTAACTCTTGAGTTTTTTCTTCTTTTTTAGGTGTTTCTACACTACTACTTTCTTCATGTTCTGAAATGTTTGGCAGTACATCATCAATCACTTTAAGTCTTGCTTCTTTAAATACATCAGTTAAATCCTTCTTAGATATTGTACTACCTGTACTAGATTTATCCATAATATTAATCTCACTGGACTTAATTGTTTCAGTGTCTTCTCTTATAAGACCATAATTAGTTTTAGAACTTCCTGCATAGCATTCAGTTATTTTGTATTTCTTTGATTTTGGACTATGTAATATATTATCACCTTTTAAACTTCTCTTACTATAATCTATTTCTTCTAATTTTATTCTTTTAGCAGTATTTTTATCAGTAAATATAGTAATATATTCATGGTTTTCATTAGTCACAAATGCACTTACTACACTATCACTCACTAATTTAATACCTTTAACTCCACTTGTTTTTAATCCAACAATAGGTATTTCTTCTTTATTAAACTTAAGAGCAAACCCATTTTCTGTAACTATATATACTACTCCATCATTTATACTTGCACTTACTACTTCATCATTATCTTTAAGTTTAAATATAGTCATAGGTTTAGAGTATCTTGTAACTGGTAAATTAGATAATTCAGTTTGTTTTACAAAACCATCTTTACTAAATAGTGTTATAGTTCTAGAGTCAAAATTCTTTATACCAAAACTTGCAATAATAGTTTCTCCTTCAGATAAAGGAATATAACTACTTATATGTTTACCAATATCTTTATATTTACATTCAGTAATATCTCTTACTGGTAAATAGCAATAATTTCCTAAATTAGTAATTAGTATAATTGTATCTATATTATTAATTTTGTATAATCCGATTAAATAATCTTTCTCTTTTAATACATAATCAGTTTCATTATTAGAATTATATACCTTTATACTTAACTTTTTAATATATCCACTTTTACTTACACTTACTATAAAATCTTCTTTAGGTATCATACTTAACTCATCTATCTTAATTTCAGTAATTTCATCTTTAATAATAGTTCTTCTAGGAGTTGCAAACTCTTTCTTAATACTTCTAAGTTCATCTTTCATTACTCCCTTTAAAACACTTTCATCATTTATTACACTTGTTAAATATTTAATAAGTTCAAGTAAGTTAGCATGTTCATTTTGTAAGTCAGTAACATCAGTATTAGTAAGTTTATATAACTGCATCATAACAATAGCAGTAGCCTGTTCAGTAGTAAAATCATACTCTTTAACTAAGTTTTCTATTGCATCAGCCTTATTTTTACTTTTTCTAATAGTTTTAATTACTTCATCTAGTATATCTAGTGCTTTTATAAAACCTTCTACTATATGAAGTCTTTTTTTAGAATGCTCTAAATCAAACTTACTTCTATTTATTACAACTTCTTCTTTATGAAGAATGAATGCATCTAATATTTCAAGAAGTCCTAAAGTTTTAGGCCTTTTATTATCTATTGCAACAACATTAAAGTTATAGTTTATTTGTAAATCAGTATTTTTTAGTAAATAATTGATTATCAAATTAGCGTCAGCATCTTTTTTAAGTTCAATTACTAATCTAGCCATGTTAGTTCTATCCGATTCGTCAATTACATCAACTATTCCATCAATTTTTTTATCACTCTTAATGTCTTCTATCTTTTTCTTTAATTGTTCTTTTAACACTTCATAAGGTATTTCTTTTATAAGAATTTGTTTTTTACCTTTTTCTTCAATAATTTCATAGTTAGCTTTTAATACTACTTTCCCTTTACCAGTAGTATATGCTTGAATAAGCCCTTCTTTACCCTCAACTACACCACCTGTTGGAAAGTCAGGCCCTTTTATTATTTCTAGTATAGTATCAAGTCTGCAGTTAGGACTATCAATTCTTTTTATAGTTGCATCTATCACTTCGGTTAAATTATGTGGTGGAATGTTTGTTGCATAACCTGCACTAATTCCAGTAGATCCATTAACTAACAGTGCTGGAAAATGTGCTGGTAAAACAGTGGGTTCTAAATCTTCATCACTATAGTTAAGCGTCATTTTAACTGCATCTTTATTTATATCTGATAGCATTACATTTGCTATTTTAGAAAGTCTTGCCTCAGTATAACGACTTGCTGCTGGACCATCTCCATCAATTGAACCATTATTTCCGTGTATTTCTACAAGTGGTTCACGCATTTTCCATCTTTGACTAAGCCTTACTAACGCATCATATATAGAACTATCTCCATGTGGGTGATAATGCCCCATGATATCTCCAACCGCTTTAGCACTTTTTCTAAAAGGTTTATCATATGTGTTATGACTTTCATACATACTCCAAAGTATTCTTCTTTGAACTGGCTTTAAACCATCTCTAACATCTGGTAAAGCACGATCTTGTATAATACTTTTTGCATATCTTCCAAACCTATCTCCCATTATTTCTTCTAGAGTGTAATCATATATTTTTTCTACAATGTTTTCTTCAATTTTCTTTTTTGCCATAATTACCTCCTAAAATCATCTTCTAGAGTAAAGTCAACATTCTCATTTATCCAGTCTTTTCTAGGTTCAACTTTATCTCCCATTAACACACTTACTCTTTTTTCAGCAAGCATCGCATCTTCTATATTAACCTTTATTAAACTTCTATGTTTTGGATCCATAGTTGTCTCAAATAACTCTTCAGCATCCATTTCACCAAGTCCTTTAAATCTATTTATTTTATAAGCACCTTTAATTTCTTTTCTCTTAATAGCTAGTTCTTCATCAGTTTGAATATACTCCTTTGTTTTATTATATTCAATACTATAAAGTGGTGGATTTGCAATATATAGCATACCGTTTTCTATTAACCCTTTCATAAATCTATAGAAGAAAGTTATTAGTAGTATTTGAATATGTGCCCCATCATCATCAGCATCTGTCATAATTATAACTTTTCCATAATTACTATCTTTAGGATTAAAGTCACTTCCAATACCCGCACCTATTGTTTGAATAATTTGATTAATTTCTTCGTTTCCATTTATATCATTAGTACTTGCTTTTTCACAGTTTAAAACTTTACCTCTTAAAGGTAGTATAGCCTGTGTTTCACGATTTCTTCCTGTTTTAGCACTACCTCCAGCTGAATCCCCTTCTACTAAGAATAACTCATTTTTACTTGGATCTTTTCCTGCTGCTTTAGTAAGTTTACCATTAAGTATTTTATTTTTATCACTTTTAGTTTTCCCACTTCTCGCTTCTTCTCTAGCTTTTCTAGCAGCTTCACGTGCAACCTTACTTTTAAGTGCTTTATCCATTATTAAAGAAGCAACACTTTTATTTTCTTCTAAGTAATAACTAAATTTTTCATAAACAATACTTTCAACTACAGCTTTAGCTTGAGGTGTACCCAACTTTCCTTTAGTTTGTCCTTCAAACTGTAACATATTTTCAGGAATATTAACACTTATTACTGCAGTTAAACCTTCTCTAGTATCACTTCCTTCTAAAGTAGTACTCTTTCCTTTTAATAAATTATTATTTTTAATATACTCGTTAAACACTTTAGTAACAGCTGTTTTAAAACCAACTTCATGAGTTCCTCCATCAATTGTTTTAACATTGTTAACAAATGATATAATATTTTCACTATATGAGTCAGTATAACACATTGCAATTTTAACATCTATTCCATTTTTAGTTCCTTCCATATCAATTACTTTATGTAAAGGTGTTTTATTTTCATTAATATATTCAACAAAACTAACTAGTCCATTTTCATAATGAAAGTTCACGTGTTTATCTTCATTTTCATCATTTATTTCAATAGTTAAATTGTTTATTAAAAAAGCACTTTCTTGCATTCTTTCTTCAATAGTACTAAAACTAAATTTAACTGTATCAAATATTTCAGGGTCAGGCCAAAATTCTACCTTTGTACCAGTTTTTCTAGTTGTACCTATTTTCTTTAATGGTACATCTACATGTCCACCATTTTTAAAACTAATTTCACTTATACTACCATCTCTACAAATAGTAACTACCATCTTTTTAGATAATGCGTTTACAACACTTGCACCAACTCCATGTAACCCACCACTTACTTTATACCCATCAGTTTCAAATTTACCCCCAGCATGTAAAACTGTATAAATTACTTCAGGTGTACTTTTTCCACTTTCATGCATTCCACATGGTACACCACGGCCTTCATCTTCAACAATAACACTACCAGTTTTAGTTAAAGTTACTTTAATTAAATTACCATACCCGTTTATTGCTTCATCTACTGCATTATCAACAATTTCCCAAACTAAATGATGCAATCCTCTTTTATCAGTAGAACCTATATACATACCAGGACGCTTTCTAACTGCTTCCAAGCCTTCTAATATTTTTATGCTTTTATCATCATAAGCCATTCTTTCACTTCCTAACATAATGTGTAAATATATACACTGTCTTTACTTTTCTTACCATTTAATCATATCACAAGATTTTACTTTTTGCAAAGCCTTACAAATAAAAAAGATAATATTTTAATTATCTCTTTCTTTTCAGTATTTAATTTTATACTATTTAACAACCAGTTTCAGTTTCTTTTATTGTGTATGGTTCGTTTGCTGAGCCATCTCCACTAGAGTATTTCACACATGATTTTAATGATAGGGCTGGGCGCACACCATTGTTGCTGTAGACGTAGTTATAGTTCAAGCGGCCAGGGTTGGACGAACCGCGCACGATAAACATGCTAGAACCGCTGGTACTCGAATCGAGAGGAGACAACAACCACCAAAATTTTGAGCCTGTAGAACTACCGTTTACACTATTATAATAATACCATGTTGGTGTATTTGCACCATATAGTCCACCTGCAAAACTTACTTCGTCTGCTGTCATTAATGCTATTGGATATGT
>ERZ827108.2104-NODE-2104-length-22273-cov-3.857998_pt1 | contig 22273 bp, 24 predicted proteins | sample MGYA00519921_ERZ827108 | MGnify/ENA primary metagenome ERZ827108 (study PRJEB31778, sample SAMEA3449258) | human gut metagenome | biome: human gut; feature: human-associated habitat; material: faeces | place: United Kingdom | collected 2010/2012 ...
AGCCCTCGGCCTGGATAGCGTCGGCCTGCACCAGAACGTTTACGGTCATCGTGCCGTCCTCCGATACAAGGATAGCTCCCTTATTGACAGCCTTCTGGATGTTTGCGCTGGTAGCTTCATCCGCAATACCGATGTAGTTCCAGACGTTCCATTCGGTCATCTCACCGGGCTTCAGGGGCTCGGTGCGGATGAAGGTGTAAACATCGTACTTTACGCCGTTCTCATCCACATAGCCTCTGCCGCTGGCATCAATAAACGGGTTGTAGGTCGTTTTGTCGTTGTGCATAAACTCGCCGCTGGTGATGGCAGTGGTGCAGAACTGGCTTTCGATTACGCCGCCGCTGCGAGCCTGCCAGTAATCACGGTTCGCATCGGAGGGGATCATCACACGGATGCGGATGTAAGCGTCATTCGCACCGGTGTTGATGACATAAGGGGACTTGGCAATGTTCTTGCCAGGAACCATGTTTTTACCGCGCTCGCCGATGTAGGCGGAGTAATTCGCAGCATCCGTCTTGATCTCTTCATCGGTGTAAATCGTAGCGCCGTCGGAGACATACTTCATGCCGCTCGCGGTCTGGGTGGGGGCGGGGATAGAGGTATCGCCGGAGCTGCCGGAGCCCTGACGGTGGTATCTGGACTCGATCAGGTCGATCTTGACATTTCCCACGGTAAACGTATTGGTGGCAGACTTTGTGTCGGTGAAATAAGCGAGGGATGCGCCTACAACGGCGACCGCCAGCAGGGCGACGCAGAGGCACAGTGCGGTGATTTTCTTTTTCATGTGCTTTACTCTTTCTATTTTTTATTTTTTTGCGCTGCATGTAAGGAAATGCTCAGGAGTTATTCGCCGCTGCCCACGCGGTAGCTGCATCGCCAATACCGTCGCGCTGGACAGCGTAGGCCGTGAACGACAGCTGGGGCTGGGTTCCAGAAGCAATGCTGTCAACTTCTGCCTTGGTCAGCATTTGGCTGACCGTGACATTACAGTTCACATCGTACACCATACCAGTTTTGGCATTCTCCGCGCTGACTTCGCGATAGTAAACGCCGGGATGGCCGCTGAGAGCTATCCAGCCGTTTTGGACGTCGACAGAGTAGGAAACCTTCGCCGTACCGTTCGCGTCCGGGAAGTACGACCAGTTCGTTCCCTCTACCTTCACAAACAGCCAGCAGGCTTCGGAGTTCGGATCGACCGTCACCTTCAGGGATCTCTTGATATCAACGCCGGGGATGATTTTGAGCGGCTGACTCTCCGATTCCCCGGTCAATTTGATATTGATGTCTCCGAGGGTGAACGTACTGACAGAAGACTCCGACTCGCTGACGAGCCAGGCGACCGTTCCGTCTACAGCACAGCCGACTACCATCGTCAATGCCAGCATTACGAAAACGGACAGTATCGCAATGAACTTTTTGTTGCTCATGCGGCGGCGGTTTGCACGGTGTTTCATTTTTCTTTTTCCTCCTTCCCTCGGATATTTGCGATTGGTTTTATTTCAACAGGCAAAACGTTTCCATTGGGATCGTCTGCCTGCCGCAATTCTTTTTGCGGTAAGCTTAATCCGTCCGGTTTTTGCCGATCGTTTTCTCCGATGCTGCTTTGGAGGCAGCGGCTTTGTATTCTGCCGTATGTCTGCCTTTGCCGGGCCGGGAGAGTTTTATTTCCTCGTCCCGGTCATCCGGAAACATGTCGGGGAGGAACATCAGCAGCAGAAGTATCGCGCCTGCGGAAATCGCAACGTACATTCCGGGCGGGTGCTGGATGTAATTTGTCGCATAGCCCAGATATGGGATGGAGAAAACCGGCGTACCAATGACGTTTTTATAATGAACAAGCCGAGCGTCTTCTGCTTCGTTTGCGTCGCCCTTGGTGCGGAAGCGGATCACGGTGGGGTCTTCCTCGTCGGGGACAATGCCCACAACGCGGTGCGTGGCCACGGTGTTTTCATCCAGCATAAACGTGATGGGCTGCCCCTCCTGAATGGCGTAAGGGTCTACCTTTTTTACATAGATCAGCGAGCCTGTATGATATGTTGGCTCCATGGAGCCGGACAGCACGGTGAACACCTGCAACCCGGCAACTCTTGCGCCCACCAGCAGAAGCGCCAGAATCACCACCAGCGCAACCAGAATGCTGCTGACCACATTCCATACCTTTTTGAGAGATTTGCTCATATAGCTTCTTCCTGATTCCTTAATGCTTCCACTTATTTAGACATAATTCGCATTATGTCGGGAGCAAACAACATATATATACAAAGTTTGCATTAATCCTTGGTATTTTTATAGCACTTGCCGCTTGAAAATTCAAGTTTCAATGCAGAAAAAGTTCACAAAAAAGCGAACAAAATCTAACCGCCGTACATATTGTCGAAAACGAGCAACGCAACAACACCCTCTGTGGCTTTATTTCAAAAAAACGTGGAAGGGGGTGTGCTTTTGCGCGCCCAAAATGGAACACCGTTTTCGGGTCGAACGCCCGCCGCTGCTGCTCCTTTGGACATAATTGGACATAATGCGAATTATGTCGGGCTTTTTTCTATACGACCAGCCCCAACCGTTCGAGCTTCTGGCGGTGCTCCGTGCCGGAGGTCATGATATTGATGCGGGTCGTATCTACGCTGCTGTGCCCTAAAATATCCGCCAGCTTTGCAATGTCCTTTTCGATGCCGTAAAAGGTTCTGGCAAAGAGTTTCCGCAAGTTATGGGGAAAGACCTTGCCCGGCTTTACCCCTGCGGCTTTGCACAGCCCTTTCATCTGCGCCCATATGGCTTTCCGATCCAGAGGTTTTCCGCGCCCCGTGAGAAAGATCACGCCGGAGCGGATTTTCTGTTTTCCGGCATAATCCAGAAGCAGCCGTCTCAGCTTGCCGGGGAGCAGAATCGTCTGGGTCTTGGCCTTGCAGCGCACAATAACCTCCCCGCGCCTCACCGCTTCCGCCGTAAAATATTTCAGTTCGGACACGCGGATGCCGGTGGAGCAAATGGTCTCCATCACCAGCCGAAGCTGCTCGTTCTTCCCTGCCGCTTTTAAAAGCCGCTCGTACTCTGTGCCTTTGTCAGCTCCTTTTCCTCCGCACAATATACCTGACGCTGCACTTTGAGGGATTTCACCTTGCAGTCCGGCCAATCCATGAAAATCAGGAAGCCGTTCACGCTGGCCAGCATGGAATTGATGGACCGCACCGCATAGCTTTCTTCCAGCAGATGGTTTTTGTAATGGATAACCAGCTCCTTCTCTACTGGCGTTTTTCCGATAAAGGCTTGAAAAGCACGGATGTCCCGGAGGTATTTCTCCACGGTGACCGCGCTCTTTTCGCCCCGGATCAGATATTGGCGAAAGGCCTGTATCGCTTCTTCGGTAATTCTTTTTTGTTCCATTGGTAATTTCGCCTGCTTTCCTTTTTGGTCTGCACATATTGTAATCATGTTTCGGACAAAGGGAAAAGCAGAGAAACAACTTTAATAAAATCGTAGGTTCAGCACGACATGCGCAGGACGAGAAAAAGCACCTGTCCAGCGGATTTACTGAACGGGTGCTTTTGGCAGGCTGCAAAAGAGCCAACGGGAATTTTCCGTTGGCTCTTTTCCGTTATTTATTCTCCGGCAGCTCCGGGAATTTTGCGTCCTGCACGGCGTAGGGGGCTTCTTCCGCCGCGGTGGGCAGGAGCTTGGCTGCGACCACGAGGCGCTGATCGCCGGTCTCATTCTTACCGTACAGTGTGCAGCACATCGAGAGCGTCAGAAGCTTATCCCCGTCCTCGATGGCCGCGCCGTCGATGGCGAAGAGATTCTTCCGCGCCACCGTTTCAAGATACTCCGTCCGCTCCTTTTTCGTCTCAAACTCGGGGCGGACGTAGTCAAACTCCGTATCCGTCACAAACACCGCGACGATCTGGAAGATCATATGCTATCCCAGAGCGAGATTATAACTGCAATTACTGACAGAACTATCGGAAAAATACCACTAAATAATCTATTTGACTTTTTTCAGTGACATTTTTTATTAGCACAATTGTATCTTCCATATTGTCATCTGCTCTTTCTATCTAAGCCAAACTAAATCAAAAGCCGAATCTGATTCTGAGTGAGATACCAATCTACCATTTTAACCGACTCCTGTCATAAAATAGCACGGTAATGATCCTCTTCATCAAAGACAGATAACCATATAAGGCGGGATGCAGAGAATATCGTCTTTTTCTATGAGGTTTCTCGGATGCACAATATAGCTGCCGCCGATTCGATTTTTGAATTTTTCCCGAAACCGGTGCAACGACTCTGTGGTATAGCGCATACCGGATTTCACTTCAATGGGATAGATTTTATATTTCGTTTTGCTGTTGTTGGAGATAATGAAGTCAATCTCAATGTCGTTTCGTTTTTTCTCTTCATTGTATTGCGTATAGAAAAACAACCGATGCCCGTTGGCAGTAAGCATCTGCGCAACGGCATTCTCAAACAGCATGCCTTCGTTGATTCCAAGCTTCCCAGCAAGAATCTGTTTATAGACTTCGTCCTCCAAAAGTTCGTTCTCGTCAAAAGCGTGGCTGACCAGCAATCCCGTATCACCCAAGTAGCACTTGATATAGGCATCCGATTCGCTGAGCGACAAACCAACATTCGGATCATTTGCTCTGCGGCATTCATTGGCCACCATGGAATCCGCCAACCAGAAAAATGTTTCCTCATACTGATCGGCCGTGGATCCTGCGGCAATGCGATTGAAAACAACGCGCTTTTCGTGCCGCGAAAGAAGCCCCGGAATCTGGTCAAATATGGCCAACACCTTGGAACGATACTGTGCACGGATCTTCATGATATCGTTCCGATAAAGCTCCAGAATATCCCGCTTTTCCTGATCGGCTTTTCCGAAGTCCTTATGTCCTTCCAGAAAGGCAACCACACTCATTGGCATGCCGCCGACCAGCAGATACTGCCCCCACAGAAGCATCGCTTTGGTGTGCAGGTTTCTTTCGAGCGGCTCCCTCTTATCAAAGCAGGAACGGATATAGTCTACCAGCGGCTCTTCCTGCAAAGCCCAGCAAAATTCCTCGAAGTCCAGCGGATACATCTTGATATGCCGCTCCTCGGATGGAATGACAATATCCTTTACATTCTCCTTAATGGAGATTAGCGAGCCGGTTTCGATATAATCGTAGCGCCCGTCCGCGACCAGGTATTTTATCGCTTCCCGCGCTTTCGGAAACATCTGGACTTCATCAAAGACAATGATACTCTCCCGCGGGTAGAGCGTAACGCCGTATTCTACCGACAACAGCATGAAGAATGTGTCCAAATCATTCAGATGCTCCAGAAAATATTCCTTAACTGTCTCGGTCGCGCGAGCAAAGTCGATCAGGATATAGCTCCTGTACTCATTTTTGGCAAACTCTTCTACCACGGTAGATTTGCCGATTCGGCGTGCGCCTTCTACCAGCAGAGCCTTCTTGCCGCTGGTTTCCTTTTTCCATGTAAGAAACTTATCATAAATCTTCCGCCGGAAAAGCATAGTCGATCACCTCTATTGCTACTATACAGCGGCAATCAATAAAACGCAAGATAAATAGTTCGCCATTTTCCTACAATACGCAGGCTTGTAATGCTGCCGATTTCCGAAAGAACGCGTTAAAATTTGCACAGCAGACTAGGAGTCATACCTCAAAGCAGAATATTAAGGGCAGATACAAGGATGCATGATAGTTATGTTTCTTTCTTCTTTGATGAAATACCGGTAGATTTTTTTGAAATAGTCAGTATAGCTATTTCTAGTCCTTCTACTCTTACGAAAACCTTTATTCTTCCCGGCATACTGACATCATGCTGCTAAGGCTGCAACTATGGGTCTATAAAAATACTATATGGAAAAAGGGAATTTCCAAAAATCCAGCAGCGTGGCGGAGTGAGCTGTTACACTGTTGTCATTCTGATAAACGGAGGTTTTCTCATGGCACAGATCTTTGGCTATGCGCGGGTATCGACCCGCGAGCAGAATGAGGCGCGCCAGCTTCTGGCGCTGCGCGAATTCGGCGTGGAGGATGAGCGCATCTTCACCGACCGGCAGTCCGGAAAGGACTTTGACCGCCCGGCCTACTGTCGGCTCGTGCGGCGGCTGCGCCCCGGCGACACGCTGGCCGTCAAATCCATTGACCGGTTAGGGCGGAACTACCGCGAAATTTTGGAGCAATGGCGAATTCTCACACACGAGCGGCGCGTCGGCGTCGTGGTGCTGGATATGCCGCTGCTCGATACGCGGCAGGAGCGCGATCTCGCCGGAACGCTGACGGCGGATATCGTTTTGCAGCTTCTCAGCTATGTGGCAGAAACGGAGCGTGTCTTAATCCGCCAACGGCAGGCCGAGGGCATTGCCGCCGCACGGGCGCGCGGGCAGACGTTCGGCCGCCCGCGGCTGGAAGTTCCGCCCGCATTCGCGGAGGTATACCGCCGCTGGAATAGCGGCGAGATGAGTTCGCGTGCCGCGGCGGAGCGGTTGGGCATATCGCAGCCGACGTTCCTGCGCTGGGTGCGCGAAACGCCGTAGGTCACGCCATGCGGCGCAGCCGTTCAAAGCGGCACTCCGTCCAGAGCTCCAGCCCAAGGGGGAGAAGGCACAGAAAGGCGTAGCCCACCGCAGAGGCGGCGGCGAGGCCGTTCAGCGGCTTCCAGAGAATGACCGGGTCGTAGAACATCTCCGTCGCGCCGAGGATGGCGCCCATGCCGGTCAGAATGATGCCGGAAAAGAGCGCGATGACGAAAGCGCGGTCGCGGTTATCAAAGCGATAAATAGAAAACGCCGTCCGGCCGCGGAGCGCGCTGCCCCGGCTCTTCATGGAGTCCGCCTCCAGCGCGAGCGCCTGAATGAGCCAGGTGATCAACATCGAGAAAATGCGAAGGCAGTGCACGAGCCGTTCCCAGACATTCCCTTGATTACTGCCCCGGCCGATGCCCTTTTGCGCGAGATCAATGCGCCCGGCCTCGCGGTTCAGGCGTGGGATGAGCCGCAGCAGTATCGTGAGAAAGAGCGCGAGCCGCGGACTCACGCGCCCGAAGAGATACACGACCTTGTCGGACGACACGACACGGAACAGGCAGCTGCACCACATACACACGCACGCCGCACGCACGCCGAGCACGAGCCCATAGACAAGGCTCTCCGCCGTCATGTTGTTCTCAATGAAGTTCTGCCGCAGCACGGTCACGCCGAAGTGGTGATTTCCGGCATAGCAGAGCGCAAAAAACAAAACGAGCGGCAGGAGACAGAGATCGAAAACGAGCGCGCGCCGTCCGCCCCGCCGGACGCTGTAGGCAAACGCGGCAGCGTAGGCGATGGCGAGAAACACCGGGTGCGAGAACGCAATACTGCCATAGAGCGCGGCGGCGAAGAAAATAAAATTCACCGCCGGGTGGCAGAACTCAAACCCCATCGTCTTCCCCCATCCCGTATTGGAGCTTCACGCGGTCGAGCTTTTCCAGCAGGGGCTTTCCGAAAATCAGCATCGTGAGCAGCGTGCATATGCCTTGGCTCAGATTGACCGGGAAGCCGGATACATAGAGCGGCCACGCCGTCTGCGCGTTGATGACCGGCAGCGTGAGGAACACGGTGCAGGTGTCGAGCAGCGGCCCGACGAACAGCAGCACGGCGAGAAAGCCGAATACACCCATCACAACAGGTTTTTTCGGCAGGCGGTTTTTCGCAAACAGGAACCCGGCGAGCATGCCGCCCGCGCCGTAGGCAAACATCTGCCACGGCGTATACGCGCCCTGCCCATAGAAAAAGTTGCTCGCGAGCGCGCTGACCGCGCCCACCATAAAGCCTGCCTCCGGCCCGAACGCGATGCCGGAGAGCATGATAACGGCGAAGATCGCCTTGAAGTGCGGCAGCGGGATCACCACGCGTGCGGCCACGGCCAGTGCGGAAAGCACCGCGATTACCACGAGCTCGCGCGCCTGCGGCCTGCGGCTTTCAAACGCCAGCAGAAACGGCACGATCAGCTCCACAATGACGAGGGTGCTTGTGATATAGTAGCCCCGGCCGGGGAGACGCATACAAAGGAACAGTGTCAGCGGAATAACAAGGAGAAAATCCGCAAGCATCACGATATGGGACTTTTTCACGGCTCAGTCCTCCTTGTTCCGCTGGTAAAGGTCGATGACGTCCTCCGCTGTGACGGCCATGTCGAACACATGGCGGCTCATGCGGTGCGCCGCGGTCGTATAGAAGCTGTTGTTGCCGAAGAACCGGCGCGGCGTGTCGGTCGTGAGGATCTGCCCATCGAAGAACATGGACACGCGGTCGGCGTACCGGGCGCAGAACTCCACATCATGCGACACCATGACGATCGTAATGCCTTGCCGTTTCAGATCGGCGAGGATCGCGGCGAACGTCTCTTTAAAGAAGCTGTCGATGCCCTTTGTCGGCTCGTCGAGCAGCAGGAGCTTCGGCTCGGTGAGCAGCACCTTCGCGAGCGCAGCGCGCTGCTGCTCGCCGCCGGAGAGATCGTAAGGGTGGCTCTCGAGCAGCGGCGTGATCTGGCAGAGCTCCGCCGTGCGCGCGATCTTTTCCGCGTCGGCGGTCATCTCCGCGAGGTCTTCCCGCACGGTCTTTTTCACAAACAGACTCTTGGGATCCTGCGGCAGCATGGCGATGCAGCCGCGGAACAGCTCCTTCGTGCTGTATTTCTCCATCGGCTTGCCGAAGAGCCGGATTTTTCCACGGTATGGGCGGCAGATGCCGCAGATGGCTTTGAGCGTTGTGGATTTGCCCGCGCCGTTGCCGCCGAGAATGGCGGAAATTTCCCCGGCGGGGATCTCCGCGGACACGCCGCGCAGGATGTCCCGGCCATCCTTCTCGTACCGGAACCACAGCTCCTTCAGACTCAGCGCCGGGTCTTCGACCTCCGCCGGAGCGCTCGCGGGTTCGGCCTTGATTTTCGGCGCGGCGGGAAACTCGCGGCTCAGCCAGTTTCGCCCCTGTCGGACGGTCAGCGGGCTCTCTCCGGTGCAGCCTGCGCCGTAAAAGACGCGCACGGGCGTGGGCATCGCGGCGAACATGGGATTCTTCTGCTCAAAGAGCAGCTGCCCGACGTTCGCGGGCGCGTCGTCCGCGATAATTTTTCCGCTGTCCATCACGACGGCGCGGTCGGCGTAGGGGAAAATGTCCTCGAGCCGGTGCTCGGTGATGATGACGGTCGTGCCGAGCTCGGTGTTGATCTTGCGCACGGTGTTGAGAAAATCGCTCGCGGCGATGGGGTCAAGCTGGCTCGTAGGCTCGTCGAGGATCAGCACCTCCGGCTGCATCGCCATGATGGAAGCGAGATTCAAAAGCTGCTTCTGCCCGCCGGAGAGCGTGGCGACGTCGCGGTGGAACCAGTCCTGAATGCCAAAGTAGCAGGCCATCTCCGCCACGCGCGTGCGCATGGCCGTCTGGTCGCAGCCAAGGCTTTCGAGCCCGAACGCGAGCTCGTGCCAGACCTTGTCCGTGACGATCTGATCGTCCGGGTTCTGCATCACGAAGCCGATCTTCGCGGCCTGGTCGCGCTCGGATACCTGCGCGAGCGGCGTGCTGCAGAAGAGGATCTCGCCGCTGCGCTTGCCGTTCGGCGTGAGCACCGTTTTGAGATGGCGCAGCAGCGTGGTCTTGCCGCTGCCGGAGCGCCCGCAGAGCACGAGAAATTCCCCCGCGCGGATGCGCAGCGAAACGCCGCCGAGCGAGAGCTTGCCCTTCGCCGCGGCGTGAGAAAAGGTCAGATTCTGGATATCGAAATGTTCCATTGAACGGTCTCCTTTATATGTAGAACGGTGGGGATCAGAAGAAACACGGCGTAAGCGGCAAAGCCGAGCACCGGCAGCCCCCGGAGGGGAGCAATATAGAGGTCCGGCGTATACGCCGCTTCAGCGTCGCCGAAAGCAAGAACGAGCACCGGCAGCGCGATCTCCAGCGCGAGCAGCAGCCAGTCCGTGCCGGTCATCGCGTAGCGCTGGAAGCTCGTTCGCTTCGCGCAGCCGTAGCCGCGGCTGCGCATGGAGTCCGCCGTGACAATACCGCCCTCCAGCGCCCACGATGTCAGCGTACCGAGCACGGTCATCCCCTCGGCGAGCTTTTCCTTTGTGCCGTCCTGTTCGGAAACGCCCCGTCCGATGGACGCTCTGGCCCCGGCGATCTGCCGGGCCTTTCGCATCAGATTGGGGATCATGCGCAGCACCATCACGAGCAAAAGCGAGAGCGCCGGAATCAGATTGCCGAAAAGGCTCGTGAACTTGTCGCTTGTCAGCACGGCGTTATAGCAGCCGAACCAGAGCAGCATATTGACGAACACCGCCGCGAGCGCCGCGCCGTAATAGAGTGCTTCGAGCGTGTACGGGCGGTCAAAGTATGTAAAGAGCAGCGTTGCCCCGTATGTATTAAAGAGCGGATTGACCGCCGTGAACACGAGAAACAGGGGAACAAGACCCCCGATGAACCGCCAGCCCCGCCGCCCATGCAGCAGAAGATAATAAGCCGCGCCGCTGACGACCCCCGCGAGCAGATACGCCGGGTGCTGGTTGAGCATCCCGCCGAGAATGGCGCCGAGGAAGAACACAAAGTTTACCGCCGGGTGGCGCTTGGAAAAGGCGTCTGCTCTCATTTCGCCATAACCGCCGCGCCGACGTCGTCGCCGAGCCCGGCGCAGGTGTAGCACCAGACGATTTCCTCGCCGCCCGTGAGCACATAGCTTGAGCAGCCGTAATTGGGGAACGTGCCGTTGACCTTGTACATCCAGCCGGACTCCGGCCCGGCGTCGAACTCATAGAGATGGCCGATGCCTTCAATATAATAGCTGTCGTAAAGCGGCGTCCAGCTGTATTCGAGCTGCAGCTCCGCCGCGGCGCAGACACGCTGCAATACGCCGAACGCCGTCTCTCCCTCGGCAAAGGAAACCGTCGTCTCCGGCAGCATCACGCCGTCGCGCGGGACATAGGGGAGTTTCTCCTCGCGCAGTGAATCAAGGCTTTGGAGCACGGTGTCGCACCGGATCGTGATGATGCATGTGAGTTCCTGCCCCGGCTCGGTCAGTGCATTATCATTCAATTTTTGTATATGGTACTCCGTGCCGAGCGCGGCAGGGGCGGCGTCCCTTTGGCTGAACGCCCAGAACCCGCCGCCGGCGGCGAGCGCCGCAATGATGAGCACCATGATGAGATTGGCGATTTTTTTCTTCTGCATGGGGCAAAACCACCCTTTCTGCCATTTGGCCTTTCCATTTTCGTATCATAGCATAGCTTTTTCGGTTTTTCTATCCCTTTCTCCGGCATGTTGCGGCGAAGAAAGCACATGATTTTGCCAAAACCGCTCGAAATAATGGTAGACAATTCCTTTTACCTGTGGTATGTTTTAAAATGTCAAGATGTAGTATATAAAAAACAAATACATCGCTATATCTTCGATTGCTCCTTTGAAACAAAAAGTCTGCTTTTTGTTTCAAGCACCCAACTGAATAGGTCTGCAAGGACACGTAGCCGGTTGCTGCAAAGACTTTGATATGGGTCAGGCACCGGTGAAAAAGAAAAGGGGTGAAAATCCCCTGCACGCACGGTGCTGTAAGCGTGAGTCCGTACCGAAGCGGCGAAAGCCGCCGGGGCGAAAGCTCGCCATTCCGGGGAAGTCTCCGGGAGAAGGTAGGATACGGGCGCGGAGAATTGATTCTCCGGATCGCAAGCCAGAAGAATTACCATGTCTTGGACCGTCTGACAGCGGGCGAGCTCTCCGTGTGTACAGTAGTGAAGACGAATCCGCTGATTCTCTCTTCTCCTTCGGGAGAAGAGAGGTCGGCGTTTTTTTTGTTTTTCGTCAGCCAAAAAAACTGTACGGGGGAGAGATATCATGGCGCACTGCATGACAGGACATGAGCGCGCAAAGCGCAACCGAAACCACATCGCCCGGGAGCTTGCCAAACCGGCGCGGAAAGCCGCAGAACAGCAATTCGCGCGCGACCATGCCGATGACACCGACGAGGAACTCTACGCGCTGCTCAAAGAGATGAAGCGAAAGCACGGAAAGCATCTCAAGCCGGTCAAAACGGTCGGCCTGCTGTATTTTGAAGCGCGGCTCGGCCTTTGGACAGACGTGATGGGCCGCATCAACCGTGAGCTTGCCGAAGAAAAGCAAAAGTTCTCTCCCACGCCGTAAAACGACCTCCTGCAAGGGATACGCGAGGAAAGGCGAACGGGAGAAAAAAGAATCCCTTAAGGGCTCTGCCGGCAGCAAAGCCGCCGACGGAGAAAGCTGTTCATTTCATCCAGCTATTCCGGTCCCGTGCCGTTTTAGCCGGAGATCGTTTTTCGCGGTCTCCGTGCTCGCCCTTTCCCGTTCCGGTAAAGCCGCCGGGACAAAACAAAGCGCCTCCCTGCCTTCCTCCGCCCTTTACGGACGGAGGAAGGACGAGCGGCGCACGTTCCGAGAGAAATATTTTTTTAAGGAGGCAACAGACACACATGAGAAAGAAACTACTGTCCCTTCTGTTGGCCGCGCTGATGATTCTCGGGCTTTTGCCCGCCGCAGCGCTCGCCGCAGAGGGAGACGCCGCCCCTGCTGTTCAGGCAGCAGAAGATGTGACGGTACAGGCCGACGACAGCAGCAGTGCCGTTCCCACCGCCACGGTTGGCAAAACCGTTTACACGGCGGTGGATACCGGTCTGACGATGATATTAAGGATCAGTTTCGCGTCATGCAGGGTACTGTCGTAGGAGATCGGAATAATAATGGTTTGTTTTCATGTGATATACCTCTGCTTTTTTCGCCAACAGCAGAAAAAATGTATCATTGATTCTCTTGTTAAAGAGCTCATTTTGGGGCTAAAATCAAGGGCCGAATTTCTCTCCTTTTTCTCTCCAATTTCCCAAAATCTCGCTTGTTCTCTCCTAAATCTCTCCTTTTTCTCCTGATTGAAGCGTTTTTTCGCTCTCGTGGCCGTGAGTTCGATTTTCCTTGCCGCGCAAGGGGTTGAGGCAAATTTCTCCTGAAAAATGAAGGCGTTCCAGCCACTTTTAGCCTTCCAAAACAGGGAGCCATTTTCCACTAAAATCCACCCACGTCCATTTAACCGAAAAGTCTTGAAAACCGGGAGGTCGGCGTAGAAAACCGGCGCGGGGGTTCAAATCCCTCCATCTCCGCCAGTCAGAGCAAAGATCGCTTTGCTCTGATTTTTTATTTGCCGCATCAGGAAATGACGTTTAAAGCGCCATGCAAACCGTTTGTCAAAACATCGCTAAAGCCCATTTTCGCCTCCTTATAGATTGTATTTTTGATGACTTGGAAAAACAAGAGTCTGTTGTTTCTTTCGCCAGATGAGAAGAAAATATGTCGAAAAATGACGAAAAACGGCGATGAAGACCGATTTATCTGTTATCGGTTCTATCATCTTCTTAAATCTTTGGATTTGGGAGGATATACCAATGACAGCTGTACAGGACATTCTGCGATCTCTTGGCATTACGAGATGCTACAAAGGCTTTAAACATACCGAGTATGCTATCTGCCTGGCCATCCAGGACGAATCCCGTCTGGAGGCGATCACAAAAGAAATCTACATGGAGACAGCGGCTCACTTTGAATGCAATTGGACGGCAGTAGAACGAAATATCCGAACTGCTGTTTCCCGTGCATGGTCTGTCAATCCCGATCTGCTCTGTCAGATGGCAGGTTATCCATTGGAAGCTGAACCCACTTCCTCGCAATTTATCGAGATAATCTCTTCCTACATAATTCGTTCGCACCAGTCGCAGCCGCTTGTTCTGCCTTAATCTGTTTTTTGCTTTTCAGACGACTTCCTATAGATCGCTTTTCTAAGGCAAGTTTTCTCTTTCCGGAATAGCCTGCCCGATGCTGATCTCGATGCAGCGGCGAATGGCATCCATCTGCCGGGCATCAAACGTTCCAAGATATTGCCTACTTTGGCGTTTGTCTATCGTCGTGATCTGCTCCAAGAGGACAATGCTCTCTTCCCGCAGGAACACCGACGGCGGCACCGGATACTGCCCCGGCGGAATCCTTCCTTTTTCATGAATCAACCTCCGCATTCTCTTTTTCGCAGATCGCTAAAAACCGGTACTTTCCCCGGACGCATAGGGATGACAGGTGAGAAGTGTCAGAAAATTTTTCCCGGCAGTATCATGACGGAGGCAATATCATCCGGCGCAATGACGGCGACACCCGACACGCGGCAATGATCCTCGTCCCAGAGCGTCGTCAGGATCACCTCATCGCCCTCGGTCAGCGTGGACAGATAGTGGAAATGATCCTCGCCGTTGAATCCGCAATGCCCGGCGAGAACGCAATTCGTATTTTCGCCGCCGATGGGCAGACTCGTCTGTGAAAGATGCGCCGCACCCTTCGCCATGTTTCCCTCCGAAGCACCGAAATAGATGGGCAGCGTTACGCCGAGCTTAGGGATGCATACCGTCCCGAAGACCTCGCCGTCTATCCCGTAATCCGAAAGGCATAAGGCTGGTTCGTTTTCTCCTTCCTCCGATAATCCCGGCGTGTTTCCCGTGCAATGCCCCATACACGGACAACGGTGTCAGCCAGAATGACGCCGTAATATACGCCGGCGAAATACTGCTGCTGCCAGCCGGAAACTCTGCTATTCTCTCCGGCTGACTCTGTGATCTTAGCCGAAACGGTTTCCGGCTCATAGGGAACGCGGTACCCCTGCACCAACAGCCGGTGCGTATTGACGCCATACGGCGTGTAGGTTTCATCGGATGCTCCTTTTCATGCTTTAAGGCCATATTGTTTTGAGTTATTCGTTTTAAGTGACATTAAAACGAATAACTTTTTCTTTAAAACGAATAACAATTGACAAACTGGGCAGAATTCTTTATACTTTCCAACGAAAGGATGCGATCGTATGAAGTTTACGGAGGAAAAGAAGCAGGCTGTCCTGCGCTATATTCTGGAAAAGATATCGCAGCATGACCCCCGTGTTACCAAAACCGTGTCTGAAACGATGAACATCAACCAGAACACCGTACACAGTTACATCACCGAGCTGATCGAGCAGGGCGTCATTCGCCGCGTTAAACGCGGACAGTATGAGCTTGTGCGCAAACAATATAAATTTTGTCTGGAGCGCAGCAAGGGCGATCTGGATTCCGACCTGTACGCCTATCAGAAATACCTCGCACCGATCATTCAGGATGAGCCCAAAAATGTGCAGGGCATTTGGGCCTATGCCTTCACAGAAATGATCAACAATGTCATGGATCATTCGCTCGCTTCGGAGGTGCATATCCGGGTCGACCGTGATCCGGTCAACACCGCAGTCATCATTTCCGACAACGGCGTGGGAATCTTCCATAAACTGCAGGAGCACTTTGGTTTCCCCACAGCAGAGGAAGCCATATGCGAACTCTTCAAGGGAAAGCTGACAACGGACTCCGCCAACCATTCCGGCGAGGGAATTTTCTTCTCTTCCCGCATGATGGATGACTTTATCATCCTGTCGGACGGCAAGGTCTTCTGCATCGACAAATACGAGGAAAGCGTCCTTGCCGACCTGGAAGAATTCTCTGTGCCCGGAACGAGCGTATATATGAGCCTTTCCAACTCCTCCAACAAGGAGACTTCCGAGATTTTTGACCGGTACGCCGATTCGGACAGCGGCTTTACGAAAACAAGCATCCCTCTGAAGAACATTTATGACAGCTCACCGGTGTCTCGCTCGCAGGCAAAGCGCCTCTGCAACCGCATGGATCGCTTTGAGGAGGTCACGCTGAATTTTGACGGCCTCGAATGGATGGGGCAGGGCTTTGCCCACCAGCTTTTTGTTGTCTTTCAGCATGAGCATCCCGAGATCCGTCTGCTGCCGGTCAATATGAGCCCTCCGGTGGAGAAAATGTACCGCCATGTTCTTGCGGGTGATACATCCTCCCGTGCCTGATCTTCTATACGATAGAGAATACTATCTGTATAGCGAATACTATCTGTAAGGAGTTATTCGCTTTGAGACATCTTAAAGCGAATAACTTTTTCGTTAAAGCGAATGACTCGTGCGTGGGAAAGGCTTATAGTTTCTGCCTTTCTCATGCGCCGGGTGTGAAGATATGGAGAACACCTGGGGCAGCGACAATGCCCGCGCCGTCAGACTGTATGAAAAGTACGGCTTTCGGAAGCTGTGTTATTGATTTTGACCGGATGAATCTTGAGCTGAACACAATGGGCGACCATGGAGAGGAAAAAATACGATGAACACAATTAGCTCTGCCTATTGATATACTGGTTTTGAAGCGGTATAATTCGGGCGGCAGCGCCGAAATGAAGGGGATACATTTAAGGACACTGTCCGGGGAGAACAAGCTATGGGGTAACCTTTTGGCGGTCATCCGAAATCCGGGCAGGAAAGATTTTAACAAAAAGACAAGGAGTATTTTTTGAAACTTACCACTTTATTACCGGAGCGTGTGGCCTGACCGGGAGGTCTGGCAAATTCATTCACACGCCATTCCTCCCGAAGAACAAGCCGCACATCTTCAGGAGGACTTCCAATGAACCGCGAAAACAAACGCAAAACCTTTGAAAAAGGGTACTGTAAGACCCACGCCTGTCACGACACATTTACCTGCAAGGTCTGCGGTAGACCGTGTGTGCCGGAAAATGCCGGCAGCAGCCACCGCAACCACTGCCCCAACTGCCTTTCAAGCCTTCATGTGGACATAGAACCCGGCGACCGGGCAAGTGACTGCGGCGGCATTATGGAGCCGATCGCCGTCTGGGTACGCAAGGGCGGAGAATGGGCGATCATTCACCGCTGCAAGCGCTGCGGTGCGCTCAGCTCCAACCGCGTGGCTGCGGACGACAACCCCATGAAGCTCATGAGCATCGCGATGAAGCCTCTTTGTGAGCCGCCGTTCCCGTTGGAGCGCATTGAGGAAATGACCGCGCTTATGGGCGGCGATGGGCAGATCAAATAAGCCGAAAAAATCCAATTCAAAAGAACCGGGCGCAAAGACGCAGAGCCGATAATCCGCAAGCCATCAGGCAGTACGGGTTATCGGCTCTTTTTTTGTTTCCCTTTGACGTGTCCTTTCAGCTTATCCGCGCTCATGCACGGGCCTATTGTGCTTCTGCGACTCGGCTTCTCTCTTACCGGCAAAGAAATCTGCCGCGCACTTGGCGGCGGCTTGCGGTGTCTGTCGTGGAACGCGATTCCGCCGAGGCCGATGTCCATTTCTTCCGAAATCAGTGCAGTCGTTTCAAAACGCGGATGGCTCTCGCACTTTATTTCTGCTCTTTCGCTTAATCGTCATGCGGTGCGGACATTATTCAACGTCTCTGACGGTTGCTTTTTGATACGCCGATAAGCCGGCCGCCAACGCAGAGATCGCCAACATTGCAGCGGACTCGGGCGCAGTTGCTGTTTGCAAGACTGGAGAAGATAGACTATAAGGCTCTTGACCGATCGTTCCACGCTGCGAGATACGCAAAACTTGGCCAAAAGCCGCCGCGGGACAAGAGCTTTTCATACAGACACTCCTGCTCGTCACAGTCCGGATACTGCAAAAGACCATACAGCACAATGCTGTATTCCAGATCATCTTTTTCGTCTTCCAGCATTTGAAGCATGGCCTTTTCATAAGCGGTATGATGGCCCACTGCCATGCCCGGATGATAGTTCTTCAGAAGTGCCGGCGGCTTTTTCGCCCGTGCTGCGCTTAGCGTATGCCAGTACATGACGGCAATGCCCATTTCCTCATCGCAGAGGGGCATACAATTCTCGAACATCTCTATCGCCTGCATATACCGCCCGGCGTAGTAATGTGCCAGCCCGATCCGATAGAGGCAGTCCGGTTTATCCGCTCCTAAGGACAGGCATTTCTCGAAATCAGCGATGGCAAGATCGCTTTGCAGGGTCGTCAGATACCGTCCCGCCCGCAGTCGGAGCAAGGGCAGGCTTTCCGGTTCCGATTTCAGCCCCTCCGTATAGGCATCAATGGCTTCCCGATAACGAAGCGGCCGGGAAAGGGCTTTTCCCAACGCCATAAATTTCCCCACGGAGTCCGGCAGCGCCTTTGCCTGCGTGACCGCATCGGAATCGGGGATCCCGGCGGGAAGATTCATGATCTGGCTTTCGACCCCGGCGTGCAGATCATCAAACGGATATTCCATCACAGCCCCCGTGTATACGGGCGATAGCAGGCGGAGCAGACGATCTCTCCGTCCTGCAAGCGGGCAAAGCTCTCAGCAAAACGTTCTCCGCATACGGAACAGGTAACGGTCTTGAATATCCGGGCCTCCTCCGGTACCGGCGCCGGAGCCTCCTTCACGTCGAACATCTCGTGAAAATCCCCATCCATGAGCCATGCCAGGCGTTCGTCCTTGGTCTTATCCGGCGTGGGGCGCAGAACAAGGCGGAAGGACTTTCCGTCCGAACGGCGGTAAAAGGAAAAGGCGTTCTTCCCCTGTAAATTGAAAATCAGGTTGCCCTTTCCGACGGTGCATGACATCAGCGCCTGAATAGCGTCCACGCCGCAGGCGTCCGTCTCAGCAACACATACGATCTCCTCGTCCTCGGCCGCCCGGCCGCTCCCGAACAGCTCCCACGCATACAGGACGGCGCGGAAGCCGACCGCAAGACCGCCGCAGCCGTGGCCGTGAAATGTCACGCATGTATCCCACAGGGACTTTAACTCTTTTTGCATGGTGTGACCTCCTATATATCCTGAATCGTGGCTTGCCTGTGCTCAAAATACAGGCTGATCAGATAAAACGACAGCGACAGCAGCATGATGCACACACCCGGCGACAGCAGATACTCATATGCCTGCCGGAGAAAAGCGCCCCGCTTGTAGGCAAAGTTGATCATCGTGCCCCAAGTGGGATAATAAAGGTCGCCAAAGCCGAGAAAGCTCAGCGTAGACTCCATCATGATACAGCTGTTGACCCCCAAAAGGAAACGGGAGAGCAGCACGTCGTACAGGTTGGGGATAATGTGGTGCAGAACAATATGCCCATGACGGTATCCCTGAATCACGCAATTTTCCATAAAAGGCTGGGCATTAAGATGGATCACCTTGGCTCTCACGTTCCGGGCAGTGCCCACCCAACTGAATGCGGCGATCAGCAGGATCAGATTCCGGCTGGAGCTGCCCAGAAAGGTGGCAAGTACGATCATCGTCACCAGCTTTGGCAGAAGCACAAAAATGTTGATGACACCATTCAATACCCCGCCGACCACGCTCTTTCCGGCCGCCAGTGTACCGATCACACTTCCCAGGATCAGTGTCAGTACGCTGCTGGATACGCCGATCAGCAGCGTTTGCCGGGTGCCGTATACCAACTCCGTAAAAATATCATATCCCAACGCATGGGTGCCAAGGAGATGCGCCGGGGATGGCGTAAGCCATGGGGCAAACATCTCTTTCTGCCCGTAACTCGTAAACGCAGCCGGGAACACGGCAGCCACGAGGAAGAAGAACAGCAGTATTCCGCCAAGTGCCAGCGGGACGCAGCGCTTTTTCATACCTGACCACCTCCCAACCGAACTCTGGGATCGATCAAAATACAGATCACATCCGTCACAACAATGGAGACGGTCATGATGGCCGTTGTAACGAACAGGATGCCCTGCATCAGCGGATAATCCAGCGTATATACGGCGTCAGAGAGCAGCCTCCCCATGCCGCCGATGGAGAAGATGTTTTCCACCACCAACGACCCGCCGATACAGGTGCTGACACTCATGCCCACCATGGTGATGAAGGGCTGAGCAATGTTTTTCAGGATATACCCAAATTTGATCTTATGATCGGACAATCCCCGCTCCTTCGCGTAAAGCACATACTTTTCTTCCGTCACCTGACGGACGGTATTGCGCATCAGCAGATAGCGGGATGGAGCAGCAGCGATGGTCAGGGTAAGCACGGGAAGGATCAGGTGGCGTATCCGATCCCACAGATATGCAGCCGTTCCGGGGGAAACACCGGCACTGTTCAGGCCGGTATAGGGAAACCACCGCTGCCGGAAGCAGAACAGGATCATCAGCACCAGCGCGATCACGAACGAAGGCATTGTATTGACCACGATTTGAAATGTCGTTGACAGCTTGTCTAAGACACCGCCCTTTTTGTAGCCGCAGTGCAGTCCCCACAAAAGTCCCAGCGCCGTGCTGAGCAGCACGGCGGGCAGCGTGATCTGCAGGGTGTATCCCAGCCGCTGCCCAATGAGGGCGGAAACCGGGGCTTCCTTCTTGTAGGAATAGCCAAGCGTACCGTCAAAGAGCGAGCGCAGATAGTACCCAAACTGCACGAATAGCGGCTCGTCCAGATGGAGGGCCTGCCGGTAGTAAGCCACCTGGGCAGGGGTCATATCCTCCTCGGAAAAGCCGGTGAGATAGGCAATGGGATTCCCCGGCAGAAGCCGGGGCAGAAAAAAGTTCAGCACCATAACGATCAGAAAGCACACCAGTGCAAGGATCAGATTCTTTTGATACTTTTTCACCGGTGTGCCTCCTGCGTTAAAAATGATTATTTCTTGGTGACGCTGAACCAGTTGTTGACGTTGTTCAGTCCGAACACGGCGTCAACCGTCACATTGTCCAGCGAAGAGGAATAGGCCAGCATCATGTTGTCCCAGTACAGAGCGATCAGCGGCATATGCGCCGCGTAGTAGTCCTGCAGCTTTGCCGCGCCCGTGTAGTAGTCTTCGATCGTCTTGGCAGCCTTCATCTCACGGAGGATCGCGGAAAACTCCTCGTCAAACACCTGACAGCCGCCCTGCACGGTGTGATTGCCGTCCACATAAATGGAACCGAGACCGTTGCCCATGCCCATACCGGCAGCGGTGTAGCCGTAGATAGCCGCTTCCATGGTGATGTTATTCTCGGAGAACTTGTTGCTGGTCTTGGCGTTGTAGGCATCCTTGTCCACCGTATCCAGATTTACCTGAATACCAAATGCCTCCAGCTGTGTCTTGATCATTTCCGCATAGCCCACATGGGTCTCCTTGGCGGCGTTGACCGTCAGTGTGAAGGCAGCGGCCTGACCGTCTGCGTTCACATAGAAGCCGTCGGCGTTCTTTTCGGTATAACCGGCTGCCTTCATGTATTCATCTGCCTTGGACGCGTCGGTCGTCAGTTTTTCGGTATCCTTGTAACCGACTGTGGTGGCGGGTACAAAGCCCCGGTTGGGGATCTCGGCATAGGCGCTGCCGAAATATGTCCTGAAAGCATCGTAGTCCAGCGCGTAGGAGACCGCCTGACGCAGATCCTCGTTGGTGAACAGACCCTTCGCGTTATTGAATGCCAGCACAGCGGGCGCATTGGCCGCTGCCACATTGATCAAAGACACGGTGGCATCACCGGCCAGCACATCCTGATAGGTGCCGGCCACTCCGGTGGAATAGGCCCAGACCATATCAATATCACTCTGCTGTAGCGCCAGATACATGGTATCCTCATTGCCGAAAAGCTGATAGACGATCTTTTCCACCTTGGGCTGCCGGGGATACTTTTCATTCACAACGAAGGTGATGGTACCCGCTTCCTTGTTGAAGGACTCCAGCACATAAGGGCCGCAGGTGATCCGAGCTTCCTCATCGGTGACGGTGTCCTTGCCCTCATAAACATGCTTGGGCATCACGCGGAAGGACGTCATGTTGCTCAGTTCCCGGACATTGGGAGACGCCAGCGTCAGAGAAATGCTCATCATATCGTCGGAGATGGTGCAGCCGGTGTACTTGGCTTCCGTAACCTTTCCGTCTTCCGCGGTCTGGGCCTCAAAATTGGCGCTGCCGTTGGCCTGATCGTATTGGAGGGTGAAAAGGATATCTTCTGCCGTCACGGGCTCTCCGTCGGACCAGGTCATTCCGTCCTGAATGGTGTAGGTCCAGGTGGCGGCGTCTTCCGTGCTGTAGGCTGCCAACAGCGGATGGTATTCGCCCTTGGTATCCTGGTAGACCAGAGGCAATTCGGATACACCGCTGGCCAGCATATCGAAGTTGTACTCACCGAATACGGCAGTTTCGATGGAGGCCGTCGTGCCGACGGTCAGCGTGTCGATGGGAGAGGCGGGGGTCGGTTCGGCGGCTTCCGCAGTCGGAGCATCGGCGGCCGGCTGTGCAGATGGTGCTTGCGCAGGGTCTGCCGGAGCCGCGCCGCAGGCTGCCATGGCAAACACCGTCAGCATAACCAACAGCAGGGCGGTGACTTTTTTCATCATTGTCTTCTCTCCTTTTGCTTTGTGTTAGCTATACAATCAACATACAACATCTTTTAAGCCTCGTGAAACTACTCAATCC
>ERZ827108.2106-NODE-2106-length-22249-cov-6.759575_pt1 | contig 22249 bp, 19 predicted proteins | sample MGYA00519921_ERZ827108 | MGnify/ENA primary metagenome ERZ827108 (study PRJEB31778, sample SAMEA3449258) | human gut metagenome | biome: human gut; feature: human-associated habitat; material: faeces | place: United Kingdom | collected 2010/2012 ...
CCGTTACTATGTGACGGATGAGGTGTTTGCATATATCCGAGACAATCAGATTTACAAAGAGGGAAAATAATGGGATACAATCTGATAAAAATGCAGAAAAAGCTGAAAAAATACGTGGATGAGTCGCGTTACGTGCATACGCTTGGCGTGATGTATACGGCGGCTGCCCTGGCAATGCGCTATGACGCGGATCTGGAAAAGGCGCAGGTGGCCGGTCTTTTGCATGACTGTGCAAAATGCATTCCAAATGACAAAAAGCTCAAGCTGTGCCGCCAGAATGATATTCCGGTGTCGGCAGTGGAGGAAAAATCACCGTTTCTGCTCCACGCTGTGCTTGGCGCTTACATTGCGCGGGAAAAATATGATGTAAAAGACCAGGAGATTCTGGATGCGATTGCGTGTCATACGACCGGAAAACCGGATATGACACTTCTGGAAAAAATTATTTTTATTTCTGATTATATTGAGCCGATGCGCTCAAAAGCGGAGAATCTTCCGCTGATCCGCCATATGGCGTTTGAAGATCTGGATCTGGCTGTCTATACAACGCTGAAGGATACGCTTGCGTATCTGGAAAAGGAAAAAACCTGTCTTGATAATCAGACAACAATGGCTTATAATTACTACAGACAGTTAATCGAAGAAAGAGAAAAGGAGGCGTAAATATGGCCGACAAACATTCAAAGGAGCTTGCAAAGCTTGTATATGAGGCACTGGAAGAAAAGAAAGCGCAGGACATCAAGATTATCAATATCGAAGGTGTGTCTGTCCTTGCCGACTATTTTATCATTGCTTCCGGAACGAATCACAATCAGGTCCAGGCGATGGCGGACAGCGTGGAGGAGACGCTCGGAAAAGCAGGTCATCCGGCAAAGCAGACAGAGGGGTACCGCAGCGCAAACTGGATTCTGTTGGATTACGGCGATATCATCGTACATCTCTTTGATACGGAAAACCGGTTGTTCTATGATCTGGAGCGTATCTGGAGAGATGGAAAAGAAATTTCTGCGGAAGAACTGTAAAAAAATAGTAACTGTTCAGAGCCAACCTCCAAAATGCTACGCATTTCGTCGGTGTGGCGTATCCGCCAAATAAAATTTCAAAAACAGGCTTAAAAATGCAAGCATTTTCCGCCTGTTTTATGAAATTTTGCTTGGCTCTGAACAGTTACAAAAAATATAACAATTCAGAACGCCGTGTGTTCCGCTGCGATTCTGGGCTGTTATAAAAATCAAAGCCCCGCTGCACTTGTCAGATACGCCCAATGTCATGCAGACACGGATATTTGAATTGGTGCCCCGGGAATAAACAGAGACAGGAGAAGGAACCATGGCGGTAGATAAGACATTTTTAATGAAAAGCGTTCAGAAAAAGGAAGAGATGATCGTTGCATACTGCGCATTTACAAATATGCCATTTGTTGTATGCGATCCAGAGTCTTTTAACGACCAGGTGTGGATTTTTGATACAGAGGCACAGCTTCAGGAGTTCGCAAAACCATATACAGAGAAAAAAATTCTGCTGAAGGGAATTAAATACCCGAATGCCCGTTTTCTTTCTTTCTTTACCATGCTTTTTACGATCGGTATCAATGAGCTGGTATTTGTCGGAGAAAATGGAAAAGAAACAATTGAACTTGACGAACTGGTAAGACGCCCGGATTTTTCAAAGCTTCCGAAAGAGCAGCAGCCGATCATGAATCCGGAACTGCAGCTGACCGGACTGTATTTTATGCAGGAAGCTGCACGACCGATTCCAAATGAGGAAAAGCAGGTTGCAGATCTTGAAGAGGAGCTTGCAGCAAATCTTTTCAAGGCACGCTACATTATCCCGATTGAGCTTCTGGAGGGACCGGAGACGGATATCGAAAAGCTGAAAGAAAAGAAGTATCGCCTTCCGATTCTGAAAAATAAGAACGGAGATGTTCTGCAGCCGCTCTTTACAGATCCAAACGAGCTGGCAAAGTTCAACCGCGAAAATAAATTTAAAGCGCTGGCTATGCCGTTTGCAAATCTTTCCAAGCTTCTGATCAAGGATTCTAAGGGATTTCTCTTAAATCCGGCCGGATTCCATCTTGCAATGCCGAAAGAACTTCTGGAAGGCCTTCCAAAGCGTTTTGGAACTGCAGAGTAAGCCCAAAAGATAAGAGGCAGAAACAGCCGTGAAAAAAATGTAGTTATGATAAAGTCTCAGGAGCGTTGTTAAGACAGCCCTGAGACTTTTCGTTTTTCAAACATCCGGTATTGCAGATCAGAAAGCAGCCATGGCAGAAAAATAATCCCGCTGCTTCTGCCGCAAGGGAAGAAAACAGCGGGACTGGTATAGTTATTTACGAAACGATGTACTGGTTACTGGAAAATCCGGAATACACCAAATACTTTACCGAGAATTTCACATTTGTCTACGATAATTGGATCCATGGAATCATTCTCCGGCTGAAGACGGTAGTGCCCGTTCTCTTTGTAGTAGGTCTTTACGGTAGCAGAATCGTCGACGAGTGCTACGACGATATCTCCATTTTCTGCAGTGGCCTGCTGCTTGACCAGAACCTTATCGCCGTCAAAGATGCCTGCGTTAATCATACTCTCGCCCTTGACCTTGAGCATAAAGGACTGTTTGTTCGGCATATATTCCGTCGGAATCGGAAAATATCCTTCGATGTTCTGCTCGGCGAGGATCGGCTGTCCGGCAGCGACTGTGCCGATGATCGGCACATTGACCATCTCACGGCGGATCATGTTGAAGGATTCGTCGAGGATTTCGATCGCGCGTGGCTTGGTCGGGTCGCGGCGAATATATCCGTTGCGCTCCAGGGATTCGAGATGGGAGTGAACGGAGGACGTGGATTTTAATCCGACTGCCTGGCAGATTTCACGGACTGCAGGCGGAAATCCACGCTCCAGAATTTCATTCTTTATATAATTTAAAATTTCTTCCTGCTTTTTGGAAATAGGTCTTTCTTCCATATAGTACCTCCCGTACGTGCGTTTTTTTTAGTATAACACAGAATGATAAAAATGGCAAACAAATGTTTTGCATCTTTGAAAAAGATTAATAATTACATTTCTTTTGCTTTCTTGTAATCTCCATAGGCGAATGCTATAATTGGTAAACAAACGGATATTCTTTCCATAAGGATGAAAGATGGAAAGAAGTCACAGAAAGAGAGGAATCCATATGAAAAGAAAAACGATGGCTGTACTCATGAGTGTGCTGTGCGTAATGGCGGCAGTACCTTCCGTTACAGTTTTTGCAGACGGACAGAGGGTTGTCACACTTGGTGCAGACCTTTCCGACGATCAGAAACAGGCGATTCTCCGTTACTTCGGCGTTGCCGGACAGAATCTTCAGACGCTGACGATCACAAATCAGGATGAGCGGAATCATCTCGGATCGTATGTGCCGCTTGAGCAGATCGGCTCACATACTTACAGCTGTGCATACGTCAATCCGACAAACTCAGGCGGTATTCAGGTGAAGACGGCCAACCTGTCCTGGGTGACCAGCAATATGATTGCGACGACGTTATCGACTTCCGGCGTTGTAAACTGTGAGGTGCTTGCAGCGTCCCCGTTTGAGGTATCCGGTACAGGTGCCCTGACTGGTATTTTGATGGCCTATGAATCAGCGGTTGGCACACAGCTCGATGAAACGAAAAAAGACATCGCGACGCAGGAAATGATCACGACGACGACGATCGCAAATTCGATCGGGCAGCAGCTGGCAACTGAGATTGTCAATGACAGTAAGATGCAGGTCATCCAGGGAAATGATGTGACGCAGAATGATATTGATATTATCATCAATAACGTGGCGGAGGAGAAAAACATTTCTCTGACTGATGAAGACAGAAATCTTCTGAATAATCTGCTGGATGAGATTTCTCAGCAGGATTATGATTATGATGACATGAAGACGACGCTGGAGCGTGTAGAACAGAATGTGGACAGCACTTCTGCTGACCTGAACGCGGCAGAGATTCCGTCGGACGATACAGGAGAAGCAGATGATGTACAGCAGGTTGAGAATGAGACAGATCTTTCTTCGGACAGTATTCTGATGAATACGGATGACAGTGCACTTGGAAGCGGTGTTACGTTCGATGCAACGGATCAGGCGGCACTGACGGAAGAGACAAATGCAGAGACCTCGGATGATGAGACACAGAATGGTCTTGATTTTGAAATCACAGCTTCAGATTCTTATACAAATGAAAACAGTGATACAAATGAAAACAGTGATACAAATGAAGAGAGTACTGAGAGCCAGACGAATGCAGCAAATGATGATACCACCGAAAGCGAAACGGCCGCAGGTGACGATGGTATTGTAACGAGCAATCTGGAAGTCATTTCAATGGACGATTTTGTATTTGCACCGGCTACCTCAGAGAAAAATGGCTATGCGGCGGTATCAGCAGGCATCAACATGCTGACGATCAGCTTCCCGAGAGAGGATCTGATTGCCGGTTCCGGTAGCGTGACAGTATCGAACAGCGCGGACGGAACATCACAGACAATAGCTATGAATGATTCTTCTAAGGTGACTGTGGAACCGATGACGGAGAGTGAACTTTCCAAACTTGGATGGACATCCGGATATCAGGCAAAGGTTCTGCTGGATGAAGTGCTTGCAGCGGATGCGCAGTATTATGTGACTCTGTCACAGGATGCATTTGAGACGCAGGACGGTATCGGCACGACGGAGGCTACAGATGGCACAGGCTGGCAGATTCAGACTTCTGCCTATGGCTTTAACCTGAATCGGCCGATCGAAGGTGTAAAAGCTGGCGATACGGTATACGGCCAGATGCTGCTTGGTGGTTCCGAGGCAGTGTACGCGGTAATCGAAAATGCCGATGATGCACAGGTTACATTTGAACAGACCGAGTTCTCAGAGGATGGAAGTATTGCGGTGACCTTCTGGCAGACTGGCGAGACGACGGTAAGCGTTTCCTTCTATGATGCGGATGGAACTCTGCTGAATACGTATTCCTGTGACGTGACAGTGGAATAATAGCTGTGAAAGCGGATATTCGCAATCCGCTTCGCTACTTGCTCATAACCCATATCATGAGTGAGTTTATCTCACTTATGATACAAGCAAGTCCCTACCCACTGCTTATTGCTCCGCGCAACCTCGCAGGGGACTTGCTTGACTCGGTTAAAATGCAAGCATTTATATTCAGAAAAATGAAAAACAGGTATTGACATTTGTTTTTTAAGTGATAGAATATGTTCCATAAAACAGAGACGGTCAAACAAAATTTATAGCGATAAAAAAGCAGAGGCAGTGAGGTCTGAAAATGATTTCACTGTCTTTTTTTGTTTGAATGCAGATCGCGAAGCGACCGCGTTCATGAGCAGGTGCAAAGCAGATTGCGAATGTCCGCTTTACAAATGTAAGACTGTCCGGAACCAAGGAGAAACTGCGAATGGAAAAGGAAAAGAACGAACTGGATCGCAAACAGCAGGCAGCTATTACAGTGGTTATTCTGGTAACCGCATGTGTGCTTTCCAAATTTGGTATCATTGATCTGATTGAAAAAGGTTACAGTCTGCTGTCTTATGGATTTATGATTTTGTATCTGCTTCCAATATTGACGATTGGATTATATAAAGTACTGAAGAAAGAGCCAATTCTGAAAGCGGATATGGCAACAACAATATTAGAAGAGAAAGGAATCTGAGGATATGGAACAGGTAGGATACTATAACGGAACATTAGGAAAACTTGAGGAAATTCAGTGCCCGATTCTGGACCGCGCAGTGTATTTTGGAGATGGCTGCTATGATGCCACTTATGTGCAGAATGGAGTAATTTTTGCGCTGGAAGATCATTTCGATCGTTTTTATAACAGTTGCAGGCTGCTGCGCATTCCATTTCAGTATTCCAGAGAGGAACTGAAGGAGATTCTTTATAAACTGGTGGAAGTATTTGACGGAAATGACGGAAAGGGAATTCTGTACTGGCAGACTTCAAGAGGAACGGCGCTCCGCAATCACATTTTTCCGGATGATGCGGTAGTAAAACCAAATTTGATGGCAACGCTGATGCCAATGGATCTTTCTCCGCGTGACAAGGTGTTTAAAACGATTACGCTGGAGGATACGCGTTTCCTTCATTGCAATATTAAAACACTCAATCTGATTCCGAGCGTAATCGCAAATCAGAAAGCAAAAGAGGCTGGCTGCAATGAGGTTATTTTCCATCGGGGTGACCGCGTGACAGAGATGGCACATTCCAACGTTTCTTTCATTATTGATGGTACGCTTGTCTATCATCCGTTTGATAATAAGGTTCTTCCTGGAATTGCGATCAAACATCTGATCAAAAATGCGGAAAAGATCGGTATCCCGACCAGAGCGGAGGAAATTACAGTGACAGAGGCTATGAATGCGGATGAATTGATCATTACAAGTTCTGGAACGCTGTGCAACTGTATTACGGAAGTAGATAAAATTCCGGTAGGAGGAAAAGCGCCGGAAATCATCAAACGGCTTCAGGATGCGGCATGGGATGAGTTCATGTCGTATACAAAGCAGAAATAAAAAATATGGTAACTGTTCAGAGCCAACCTCCAAAATGCTACGCATTTCGTCGGTGTGGCGTATCCGCCAAATAAAATTTCAAAAACAGGCTTAAAAATGCAAGCATTTTCCGCCTTTTTTATGAAATTTTGCTTGGCTCTGAACAGTTACAAAATATGTAAGCTGGCAGTCGATTTGCATGGCAAATAAATTGCAGAAAAAAACAGTCCCCGGACTTCCAGAATATAAACTGGAAAAATCAGGGGACTGTTTTTGCTGTAATAGTATACATTGCGAATATCCGCTTTGACTTGCAACAGTGCACGTTGCTGCTTCACTATGAGAGCGTATGCGAAAGGATTTGCGTTTATACGCAGGTGATAAAGTACATTTTACTCGTCCCAGCCGTCGGTCAGCCTCATGATTGCAGAAATATTCCGAACGAAATCACCCTCATCAAGTGTCAGGTCTTCTGCATGAGAAACCGGAGGAAGATGTCCTTCAAATTCAGTCAGCTCGATGTAGAGCCAGTTGTACATGGCATCGTAAGCGTTATCGAGGCACTCGTTTAAGGTATCGCCCTCGGCCTGACAGTCAGCCAGATCCGGGAAAACGGCGGTGTAGGTGTTCTGTGGTGTTTTGTGCAGGATTGCAGGGTATGCAAATGTCATGATCAGGATCTCCTTTTTTATTGCTTGCATTTTATTGATTCCTGTAAGATAATTGTAACTGTTTAGAGCTGAACTTAACCGAATCAGGCTGTGAAGCAGCTATTCGGTTATAGCAGGCAGCGAAATGGATTTGTGAAATCCATTTTGATAATGCTGAGCAGATGCGATGGCTCAGAACAGTTACAGAGTATCGTAAAAGCCAAAGAAAGTATACAATAATCATGTGGTATTGTAAAGGGGAGTTTGGCTGTTGTAATGGATATAAGCGTCCAAGAGGAGATCAGATATTCATAATCCGGTTTGCTGTATTTGTCTGATTTGGATCAAAGTGGATATTTGCAATCTGCTTCGCTGCTCGGTTAAAATCTTGAAATTTAAGTGAGGAAAAGGTATGGAAGAAAGAAAACTGCGGCGGATCAACCGTGAAGATATGCTGGAGCTGACACGGAGAATGACCGTAAAACGGAACTGCTTTGGCCGGATCGCCGGTGCCTATCTGGATGAGGAAGGATTTGTGGATGGAACATTCAATGCGCATTTCCTGAAGCTCTCACCGGCGCAGCAGGCGACAAATCTTGCAATTGCCAAGGCGATTCCGTTTGCAGAGACGAATGAGAAGCTAAGGGAGTATCGCTTTACGTCCGCGAATACGCAGAAGATCCGCCAGCTTCTTCTGGCGCTCCGGGACTGTGAGCTGAAAAATGATGCGCTGCTTGACATTATCTATGAGCTGTTCGGGGAGCATTACAGGGCAAAGGGATCATATGCGGTGTACTTTTTTCACGGGAGCTACGATGTGCCTTTGAAGGGAAGCGATAAAGAGGAACTTTGGGATTCAGAGGAAGTGTACAAATTTCTGATCTGCGCGGTTGCCCCGGTGCATGGAGACTATGAGCCGGGCGCTCCGGAATGTGGTTTCCTCTATCCGGCGTTTACGGATCGGAGTACGAACGCAGATGGGATTGCCGTGTTTCAGGCAGATCCAGAGCACCCGCATGGAGAACTGGAGGAGAAAATTCTTGGACTTTGATCAGACCTGAGAGGAATGCTCGTCTTGTATCTGGAAAAGGAGAGATAATGACAAAACAGGTAAGCTATCTAAAACGATCCGGCGGTTTGTCCGGAAATCAGCTGAAATTGTGTGCGATCGCTGCGATGGCGGCGGATCACCTTGCGTGGACAATCTGGCCGGGATATACTCATAAGGAATGGTGGCTTTTGCTGATCCATATTTTCGGAAGACTGGCGGCACCGGTGATGTGGTTCATGATTTCGGAGGGATATCAGTACACCAGAAATTTTAAAAAGTATCTGGAGCGATTATTTATTTTCGCAGTTATCTCGCATTTTGCCTACAATTTCTGTTTCGGAATCTCAATGATTCCATTTCAGGATTCGGTACTGAACCAGACAAGTGTGATTTGGGCGCTGTTTTGCGCGGCGCTGGCATTGTATGTGGATGATGATGAGAAGCGGGCGTTTCCGTTACAGAACTGGCAGAAGATTGTTTTGATTGTGCTGCTGTGTATTCTGGCGTTTCCGTCTGACTGGTCGTGTTTTCCGGTGCTTTGTACCTTACATATCCACAAAAACCGCGGCAACCTGAAAAAACAGGTACTTGGAATGATGGCGTATATCACACTGTATGTGGTGGTATGGTGTCTGGCAATCGATGCCGTATACGGACTGGTACAGTATGGCATTATTATCGTATGGCCGTTTATGCATTTTTACAACGGTACAAGAGGAAAGTGGAAGGGAATGAAATGGTTTTTCTATTTCTTCTATGTGGGACATCTGGTGCTGATGGGTGTGCTGCGGATTCTGCTTTATGGGAATATACCGACGATTGTGGGATAAAAGTATTCATGATACTATGCATAAAAATTAATTCAGTTTTGTTTTGAACTTGACAGTGAAACATCTGAAATATAATATTTCATTATTTCATTCACCAGGTGCGTGTGGAATGGGAGATAGAAGTGAAACAGGAAGAGGGAAGCGATGAGTACAGGGATAAGTCAAATTGGGACAAGAGCAATTGAAACAGAACGTTGTATTTTAAGGCGAATTGAGCCAGAAGATTATGAGGAGATGTACGGGAACTGGGGAAAATATGAGGAGGTATGTCGGTATTTTCCGTTTGATCCGGCGGAAAGTGTAGAGCAGTACCGGAAAATGGTGCAGCGCTGGGCGGAAAATTATCAGTCAGGCATTTATTTCCACTGGGTGATCGAATGGAAGGAAAATGGGAAGCTGATCGGAACGATCAATCTCGGAAATGTGGATGAAACAAGCCTGTATTCCGATACCTGCTATATGCTGTCACCGGAGTATCAGGGCTGCGGAATCATGACAGAGGTGCTTCAAAGCGTACTGTGCTATGCGTTCGATGAGATTGGTCTGAACCGTGTGCAGGCGGAGGTTTTTGCGGGGAATGACGCATCAGCCCGTGTACTGACAAAGTGCGGGATGCAGCTGGAGGGAATCGCGCGGAAGAAGTATTATAAAGGCGGGAGATTCTATGATACGGCACAGTATGCGGCGGTGCGAGAGGAAGAAAGACCAGAGGAAAGAAAATAATATTAAAAGTTTACGTAATTAAATTATGTAAACCGAAACAGACAGACAAATCAATATCCTATAGTGAAACACAGACCATAGCAAAAAGCTGCAGTCTGTGTTTTTATATTATGGTTTAACTGAATCAGGCAGGCAGCGGAGCAGATTGCTATAGAGTTAATAAACTTTGACATTATCACGGCTCCCGCAGCTTCACCGCAGAGGCAGCCTTCCGGCGCCGTTCGTCATCCATCGCTGCATAATGTTTTCGGGTTGTATTGACGTCTTTGTGGCCGAGAACGTCGGCAACGAGATAGATATCACCGGTTTCCTTGTAGAGGGTCGTGCCGTACGTGCTTCGCAGCTTGTGCGGCGTGATTTTCTTGGTTGTAGTGATTTCGTGCGCGTATTTTTTGACCATGTTTTCCACAGCCTGAACGCCGATGCGTTTGCGCTGAGTAGAGTAGAAGAGAGCGTTTTCGTGACCGGCGACTGGTGTGATGGAATCCCGTTCTTCAAGATAGTCAAGCAGCGCTTTTTCAACCTCCTCACCAAAATAAATCATCATTTCCGATCCGCCTTTGCGGACTACACGGATTGCGTCGTTTTTGAAATCAATGTCGGTGACGTCCAGTCCGACACATTCAGAAACACGGATGCCGGTGCCAAGCAGCAATGTGACGATCGCCAGATCGCGAAGACGTGTTTTTTCATAATAATGTTTTTTCTGGCCGGTGAGCTGATCACCCGCGTGTTCGATATAATCGAGCAGTTCGGCAGTTTCATCGACATCAAGGCGGATGATTTCTTTTTCATGAAGCTTCGGCATATCCACGAGAAGCGTCGGATTCGTCTTGATACGTTCCCGTTTATAATAATAGGTATAAAAGCTTCTCAGTGCAGAAAGCTTGCGTTTGAGACCGCGTTCCCCGTTTGTCTGAAGCCGGTTGTCCTCGGCGGAATCATAGACCTTGAGATATTCCTGATATTCCTCGATATCAACTGCCTGGATCTGATCCAGAACATCGACAGTGATATCAGACATGGTTTTTCCCTTAAACGCCGGATTTTCAGTCAGGAGAAAATTGAAGAAAATCCGGATATCGTAAGCATAGGAAATCCGGGTGCGCGCCGAGGTGGTTGGCTCAATGGCGCGGAAATAATCCCGGGCAAACGGCGGCAAAGTCTGCAGGACTTCGCGGAGCTTGCGGACGTTGTCGATTGTTACCTGGTCGTGGTAAGTGAGGTTTGTAGTGTCCATAAAAAACTTCCTTTATGTATAAATATAATTTGCCTTGAAAAGTTGCTGCATTAATTATAACAGATAAAAATGTGAAAATCAAAATGAATCCTTAGTGAATTGGATTTCAAAAAATATGAATTTATAAAGAGAATCTATAGCAATTAATATAAACCCTATAGATTTACATAAAATAATTATGTGAACTAACAGAATAAAAAACGCAAGAAAACAAGAATTTATTGAAAGATCTATAGATCTATTTGAAAAACATGTGTTTGTCGTATAGATCTATGGCACTCTTTTCTATGAAAAAACGTTCGAGTACATTCAAACATATTTGATTTAAATACAGTATATTTTAATTCATGAAAAACATTTGCATTTAAAGTTTTTTCACAGTCAACGAATTACAATCGAGAATCAATGTTATTTCCCGTTCCCAATCCCCCGATTCCTCACAGCTCATAAGTAAAGATGCTCCATCGTATTTTTCAAATTTTAAGAAATCCGGATGAATTGGTAAAGGAATGGAATCGATACCTGCAACGGTCTGGTTTTTAAGTATATTCAGATTGGATTCATCATTCAATAAAATATCACCAAGCGGCGTACGCGTGATTTCTATATAAGAAGGCTGCTGTTTATAGTCCAGTAACTTTGCGGTTCCCAGATCAAGGATAAACAGATAATCTGAGGTCAGAACGATAATTACAGCAAGTTTTTCTGACAATACGGCGCCCCTGTATTTGCCCCTGAATTCACCACAAAAGCAATGTCCATCTTCTTTCTCAAATAGAATCCACGACCAGTCACCTGAGTTCCAGGAACTATTGATATCGTATATTTTTTCTTCATATTCGCCTGAATATGGCTGCTCAATATGTGACAGGTCACAAATCATAATATGTTCCTCCGCAGTGAAAGAAATACAGAAAAGTCCTTTATAGATTTTTCAAATATTATTACTATTTATAAAACGTGATACATAACATGAATATCCTCATATTCTCCATCTATGTTTTTGAAACCGCCGGGAATGATACCAAGATCCTGAAATCCAAGCCGCTGATACAGATGAAAAGCATGAATATTCGAGGCAACTACAGCGTTGAACTGCAAAATCCGGTAACCCTGCAGCTTTGCCTGTTCCAGGCAGTCTCTGACAAGCAGCTCTCCGATATGAAGCCCGCGGCATTTTGAATTTACCGCATAGCTTGCATTGGCGATATGGCCGACACGTCCGATGTTGTTGGGATGAAGAATGTACAGGCCGACGATCGTTCCGTCTACTGTTTCGGCGACGGCCGTATATTGGGAAGAAAAGAAGGAAAGACCGGTTTCCTGATTCAGCGTATCGAGCTGCGGAAACGCTCTGCCCCCTTCCACTACCTCATTCCAGATCTGGATCAGAGAAGGAAGATCTGCCAGATTCCATTTGCGTATTGTGATTTCGTTTTGTTTCATGATGATAGCCGCCTTTCTGATATATTTATATTTTTTGGTAATGGGAATATCCATTTTGACCTGAATCAAACAGTTTATGCAGATACGACATTTCTGTGGTGTATACAAAATCAGAAGTATTTTATCACCGGAGATAGTAAATTGCAAATCCAATATGCCGGCAATAGTTTACATAAAATAATTATGCAAACTAATAAATAAAGAAAACAAAATAAAATAAAAATCCTCCGGTACGATTCTAATGATGTACCGGAGGATAGAATGTCTGGCTAACCAGTAATTATCTGGAAATATGGAATGCTCCTTTTCCCGGATAAACAGCAGATGCACCAAGCTGCTCTTCGATGCGAAGCAGCTGATTGTATTTTGCAACACGTTCACTGCGGCTCGGAGCACCGGTCTTGATCTGGCAGGTGTTCAGTGCGACCGCCAGATCTGCGATTGTGGTATCTTCCGTTTCGCCGGAACGGTGGGAAGTTACAGCGGTGTAGCCTGCGTTGTGTGCCATTTTGATCGCTTCGAGGGTCTCAGATACGGAGCCGATCTGATTCAGCTTGATCAGGATTGAGTTGCCGCAGCCAAGAGAAATGCCCTTGGAGAGACGTTCCGTATTCGTTACAAAAAGATCGTCGCCGACGAGCTGTACCTTATCGCCAAGTTCTTTGGTCAGGATCTGCCAGCCTTCCCAGTCTTCTTCATCCAGTCCATCCTCAATGGAGTAAATCGGATATTTTTCAACAAGAGATTTCCAGTGTGCCACCAGCTGCGCGGAGGTAAACTTCTTACCGCATTTTGGCAGAATGTACTCTCCTTTCTTCGCGCCTTTCCACTCGCTGGAAGCCGCATCCATAGCAAGAACGAAATCGTGGCCAGGCTCATATCCGGCTTTCTTCACTGCCTCAAGGATGACTTCGATTGCTTCCTCATCGCTGCCAAGATCCGGAGCAAAACCGCCCTCATCACCAACGGAGGTCGCAAGGCCTCTGGATTTCAGGAGCGCCTGGAGTGCATGGAAGACCTCGGTACACCAGCGAAGCCCTTCTTTGAAGCTTGGAGCGCCTGCCGGCATGATCATGAATTCCTGTACGTCAACGGTGTTTGCAGCGTGTGCGCCGCCGTTTAAAATGTTCATCATTGGAACTGGAAGGCGGTTTGCATTGACACCGCCAAGAAAACGGTACAGCGGAAGCTCAAGTGCTGCTGCCGCCGCTCTTGCACTTGCAATAGATACGGCGAGAATTGCGTTTGCACCAAGGTTTGATTTGTCTTTTGTGCCGTCTGCTTCGAGCATTGCTGCATCAACAGCATAAATATCAGAGGCATCCACACCTTTTAAAACCCGGGCGATCGTCGTATTTACATTTTCAACGGCTTTGGAAACACCCTTTCCGCCGAATTTTGTTTTATCGTTGTCACGCAGCTCAAGTGCTTCAAATTCACCGGTGGATGCACCGCTCGGTGCGCACCCTCTGCCGACTGTACCGTCTGCAAGCGTTACTTCTGCCTCTACGGTAGGATTTCCTCTGGAATCAATGATCTCTCTTCCAATTACTTTTTCAATTGCTAAATTTTTCATATCAGAATCCTTTCCCACGTCCGCTTCTCTTCTGCTTTTGTCTGACCGTGCTTTGTGGGCAGATCAGAAAACAGTCCGCGGATGTGATTTGCAGTATGTACCAAAGTGATGAAAAAGGTATCACCAGGACTGCCCTTTTTTAACCGAGTCAAGCAAGTCTCCTGCGTGGTTGCACGGAGCAATAAGCAGTGGGTAGGGACTTGCTTGTATCATAAGTGAGATAAACTCACTCATGATATGGGTTATGAGCAAGTAGCGAAGCGGATTGCGAATATCCGCTTTGACTATAAGTTAGACATCGCTAACAAAAGTAAGAATATCACAACCTAAGAAAAAAAGCAATGTGTGGGATGAATTTCTAAATGAGAATATTTTGCTGAAAACAAAATTCAACAGCACCGTACATAGCCTGCAGAAATAAAGCCTGCCGTCTTATCTTCCGTATTATTGCGAGCCAAAGCGGATATTCCAGATCCGTTTTGATGTGAATCAAGCAGGAAATTTGCTTTGACCCGAGTCATCCAAGCGGTTTCAGCGCACGCTCTAGGATCCCGTTCATCTTACTGATCAGAATTCCATAGTTGGTAAATGGGATGTGCTGCGATACGGCGCGCTGCATGCGGGACTGGACTTCACGCTCGTTCAGCATACAGCCGCCGCAGTGAATCACAAGTGAAATCCCACTTAAATCCTCTGGAAATTCGGTGCCGGAACAGGTGCGGATGGTCAGTTTTTTTCCGGTGGAGGAAAGAAGCCAGCGCGGAATTTTTACTGTGCCGATATCATTGCACTGTCTGTGATGAGTACAGCCTTCTGCGATCAGTACGGTGTCACCGTCCTGAAGCGTATCGAGTGCCTGGATGCCGGTGACAGCTGTCCCAAGGAAGCCCTTATAACGTGCCATTAAAATGGAAAAAGATGTTAGAGGAATGTCGGGTGGAAGTACTTTGCTGACGAATCCGAAGGCCTGGCTGTCTGTGATGACAAGGGCTGGCGGATTTTGAAGCGCCTGCAGGGTGGCTTTGAGTTCAGTTTCTTTTGTTACAAATGCCATACAGCCTCCATCCAGCACATCGCGGATCATCATCTGCTGCGGCAGGATCATACGGCCTTTCGGTGCGGATTCGTCGATTGGTGTGACGAGAGCAACGACAGAGCCAGGCTGAAGCAGATCCCTGACGAGCAGCTTTTTTTCCGGCAGCTCTTTTAACAGATGTGCAAGCCGTTCTTTTAATTCAAAAATATGGTATCCGGTATGCGCACTGACTGCAATCTGAGTTTCTTTGCTTAAGGATTGCCCGCAGCCAGGTGCATCAGATGGAAGCTGGGTAAGAAAGAAATCCTGTTCTGGAGAAGCGGTCAGGTCGGCTTTGTTCCAGATCAGCAGCCATGGCAGTTTTTTTTCCTGAAAAAGAGAGACAAGCTCCAGGTCGCTGCCGGAAAGACCGCGGATACCATCTGCAACGAGTACGGCGATATCCGTCTTTGCAAGCGTCTGGCGCGTTTTTTGTACACGTTTTTCTCCGAGCATACCCAGGTCATCAAAACCTGGTGTGTCGATGATGACGACCGGGCCAAGCGGAAGGAGTTCCATCGCTTTTTGAACAGGGTCAGTCGTTGTGCCTGGGACACTGGAGACGACGGCAAGCTCCTGACCTGTGACTGCATTGACGAGGCTGGATTTCCCGGCATTCCGGCATCCGAAAAATCCGATATGAACACGCTCGGAAGACGGGGTATTTTGAAGACTCATATGAGATACATTCCTTTCTGAGATAAAATTACAGCCGGTAACAGCAGTACTTTCTGCTTAATTTACCGGCTGTGGTTGATTGTCATACTGCATTAGAAGCGAAAATCACGGCTGTTAGAGGTTTTGATCTCCTCAATGTGCTTTCTAGCGATCTCTCTCGTCTTCTCGCGCGGAATTTTTTCAAGTTCTTTTTCAATCAGTGCAAAACCGATCTGTTTTGTTTCCTCTGATGCGTAATCGATGAGATACTCGGTCAGAGTCATTAAAGCATTCGGATGGCAGCAGTTTTGGATCTGACCGGATTTACACAGGCTCATGAAACGGTCGCCGGTACGACCCTCGCGGTAGCAGGCAGTACAGAAGGATGGAATGAAGCCCATTTCCATCAGCCACCGTACGACCTCATCAAGGCTTCTCTGGTCGGAAACATCGAACTGCTCGGTGTCGTGCGGACGCTCTTCCTGTGTGTACCCCCCGACGGATGTGCGGGATGCGCCGCTGATCTGAGAGATGCCGACTTTTAATGCTTTTGCCCTCACCTCTTCTGACTCACGGGTTGAGATGATCATGCCGGTGTACGGAACAGCCAGGCGGATGCAGGCAATGATCTTTGTGAACATTTCATCCGGGATGCTGTTGTCAAATGCGGACGGGTCGATATCATCCGCATGCTTTACACGCGGAACACTGATGGTATGCGGACCGACACCGTGTACTGCTTCAAGGTGTTCCGCGTGCATCAGAAGACCTGCAAATTCATATTTATAAAGCTCAAGGCCAAAGAGAACACCGAGTCCGACATCATCGATGCCGCCTTCCATTGCGCGGTCCATTGCCTCGGTATGGTAATCATAATTGTGTTTCGGGCCGGTCGGGTGCAGCTGCAGGTAGCTCTCTTTATTGTAGGTCTCCTGGAAGAGAATGTAGGTGCCGATTCCGGCTTCTTTGAGCATCCGGTACTCTTCTACGGTCGTTGCAGCGATATTTACGTTTACACGGCGGATCGCACCATTTTTGTGGTGAATGCCATAGATGGTTTTAATGCACTCCAGAATGTATTCGATCGGACTGTTCTTCGGGTCTTCACCTGCCTCAATGGCAAGACGCTTGTGTCCCATGTCCTGCAGTGCGATGACCTCCTGACAGACTTCTTCCTGTGTCAGCTTTTTGCGGCCGATATGTTTGTTTTTCAGGTGGTATGGGCAGTACAGGCAGCCGTTGATGCAATAGTTGGACAGATACAGCGGTGCGAACATGACGATGCGGTTGCCGTAAAAGGCAAGCTTGATCTCCTCTGCAACTTCATACATTTTCTGAATTTTTTCCGGAATGTCACAGGCCAGAAGCACGGAGGCTTCCCGATGCGTCAGCCCCTCACAGTGAATGCCGTTTCCGGCTTTTTTCGGACGTGCTTTCTCAAGCAGGGCATCGATGAGTTCAACGTTGTTCTTGTTTTCCTCGGCGTAGCGCAGGGTGTCGAGGATTTCTCCGTGGTTGATAAACTCTTCTGCTTTTAATGATTTTGGATTGTAAACAGCCATATTTTTTCTCCTTTTTGTAAAGCAGGCAGATGACTGGTCTGTGCTGCTGATAGTTGCGGTGAGTTTTTTCTGATCTCCCCGTGAAACGACGACCTCATATCCGATTGAGTGCATACGGGAAGAAAGGCAACTGCGACACTGTGCAGATTCTTCTCCTGTGCAGATTTTGTTGTCGTATAGCTCATATTTTTTTCTCTGTGCGACAGGGGAAAGATTCGGCATGACGACATTTGCGCCTGCGAGAATTCCTTTTTCCCGCCCCATCGGATGAATTGTGCCAAGTGCGGTGGTGGCCGGAAGCAGGATATCCGGCGCGATCAGCCGGATCAGGGAAAGCAGGTAAAGTGTTAATTCAAGGCTTCCCTGCGGATAAGAGGCAAACGGCGTTGCGTGATGAGGGACGAAAGGACCGATCCCACACATGGCAGGCTGGAAGGTCTCAATGAATTTGAGATCCTTCGCGAGTGTTTCCGGTGTCTGAAAAGGAGATCCGACCATAAATCCGCAGCCGACCTGATATCCGATTTCCTTTAAATCCTGCAGACAGCCTATCCGGTGATCAAAAGACATATCGGTCGGATGAAGTTTTTGATAATGACAGGCGTCAGCTGTCTCGTGGCGGAGCAGATAGCGGTCTGCGCCCGCGTCAAAGAGACGCTTGTAGCTTTCATGGTTGCGTTCGCCAAGCGAAAGCGTGACGGCGCAGTCCGGGAACTGTGCTTTGATCGCACGCAGCAGCTCGCAGAGCAGCTCATCCGTGTAAAAGCCGTCTTCCCCGCCCTGAAGAACGAAGGTGCGAAAACCAAGGGAATAGCCTTCTTCACAGCATTCCAGAATCTCCTGCGGTGAAAGACGGTATCTTACACACGTTTTGTTGCTGCGCCGGATACCGCAGTACAGACAGTCGTTGCGGCAGATATTGCTGATCTCGATCAGACCGCGTACATAAACATCCGTTCCATAAATTTGCCGGCGCAAAGGTACGGCGAGCTGCGCAGCATATGCAGAAGCTTCTTCGCTGCATCCGCGAATCAGACAGGCATATGCAGTCTCTGGCAGATGATGTGTTTTACTCAGCTGCAGGATCAGCTCCTGTATTTTAGAATCCATAATTTTCCCCCGTTGCTCAAGGATTGAAAAAAATAAATCATCCTGCAGAAAAGGTGCACCGGAAATCTTCTGAATGCCATAAAAAGGAGCCGCATCTTCTGAGGGATGCGGCTCCAAAGAACACATTCCACAACTTTGCGCTGATGTCAGAATGAAATATCTTTTTCTTCTTATTATCGAGGCAAAAAGTGAAAATGTCAATCTTTTTTTGAAAGAAAACTGTCATTTTGTATAATTTAAGCGTGAATACCAAGGATTTTTTCAGCATTTTCGATACGATCCTGGCTTGGCGGATTTACGCCTGCAAGCGGATACGGAATGCCCAGGCTCTCCCATTTAAATGTACCGAGCGTGTGATACGGAAGAACCTCCACGCGTTCTACGTTATGGAGTGTATGGATAAAATCCGCAAGGCGATGCAGGCAGTCATCATTATCGCTTCCGCCCGGTACCAGCACGTGTCGGATCCAGACTGGTTTGTTCAGATCGGAAAGTACCTGGGCCATGCGCAGGATGTTTGTATTTGTATGGCCGGTCAGGACACGGTGCATATCATCATTGATTTGCTTAATGTCGAGCATGACAAGATCCGTGTATTTCATCAATTCGAGAAACCTGGAATAAAACGGATCTTCTTCTGTGAAGGGTGCGCCGCTCGTATCAAGCGTCGTGTGTACGTCTTTTTGCTTTGCTTTTCGAAACAGATCGATCAGAAATTCTATCTGCAAAAGAGGTTCGCCACCGCTTACGGTGATGCCGCCTTTTTCTCCCCAGTAGGTGCGGTAGCGCAGAGCCTGACGAAGCAGCGTGTCAGCCTCATACGGTGTTCCGCTGCCAATTTTCCACGTGTCCGGATTGTGGCAGAACTGACAGCGCATGGTGCAGCCGCTCAAAAAGATGACGTAGCGGACACCTGGGCCGTCGACGGAGCCGAAGCTCTCAAGGGAATGGACGTAACCGACCGGAGAATTGGAACAGACAGAAGGTGGTGTTTGTGAGGGCATGATAAGCCTCCTTTCTGATTGTGGAAAGTAAAAGCAGATATAAATATGAAAAATCAGAGGAACCCGGTGCAGGAGTTCCTCTGTATTTTTTACAGGCTCATAAGGACGCCTCCCGTTTGCCGGTGGATCCCTTATGAGATTATTTACAGTGCTCTATGGCAGGTTCTTGCGATTACGTCAAGCTGCTGCTCTTTGGTCAGGTCGATGAATTTTACGGCGTAGCCGGATACACGGATCGTGAAGTTTGCGTACTCTTCCTTCTCCGGATGGTTCATCGCATCGATCAGTTTTTCCGTGCCAAATACGTTTACGTTGAGGTGATGTGCCCCCTGTGAGAAGTATCCATCCAGTACGTGGACCAGATTTTCGGTGCGCTCTTCATCACTGTGTCCGAGCGCGTCCGGATTGATCGTCTGTGTATTGGAGATTCCGTCTAGTGCATCCTCGTATGGGAGCTTTGCAACAGAGTTGAGAGAGGCGAGAAGTCCGTTTTTCTCTGCGCCGTAACTTGGGTTTGCACCCGGAGAAAGCGGCTCTCCTGCTTTTCTTCCATCCGGAAGGGAACCGGTTGCCTTTCCATAAACGACGTTCGATGTGATGGTCAGGATCGAGGTCGTTGGTTCGGAATCGCGGTAGGTATGGCAGTATTTCAGCTTTTTCAGGAAGGTACGCAGCAGAAGAACGGCAAGATCGTCTGCACGGTCATCGTCGTTTCCGTAGCGCGGGAAGTCGCCCTCTACCTCAAAATCCTTTGCAATGCCGTTTTCGTCGCGGATGACCTTTACTTTTGCGTACTTAATCGCACTTAAGGAATCTACGACGTGTGAGAAGCCTGCGATACCGGTTGCAAACGTACGTCTCACATCGGTGTCAATCAGAGCCATTTCAGCTGCCTCGTAATAATATTTATCGTGCATATAGTGGATCATATTCAGAGTGCCCACATACAGATGAGCCAGCCAGTCAAGCATCACATCGTACTTTTCAATGACTTCATTGTAATCAAGGTACTCAGAAGTGATCGGCTGATATTTCGGTGCGACCTGATCACCGGTTTTCTCATCCACACCGCCGTTGATCGCGTACAACAGACATTTTGCGAGGTTTGCACGTGCGCCGAAGAACTGGATTTCTTTTCCGGTCTCGGTTGCAGATACGCAGCAGCAGATAGAATAATCGTCGCCCCATACCGGACGCATGACGTCATCGTTTTCGTACTGGATCGAGCTCGTCGTAACAGAAATGTGAGCCGCATAGTCCTTGAAGTTCTTCGGAAGCCTGGAGGAATACAGAACGGTGAGGTTCGGCTCCGGAGACGGTCCCATGTTCTCAAGGGTATGCAGGAACCGGTAGTCGTTCTTTGTTACCTGGGAACGTCCGTCCATACCCATACCTGCGACCTCAAGGGTTGCCCATACCGGGTCACCGGAGAACAACTGGTTGTAGGATTCAATTCTTGCAAATTTTACCATGCGGAATTTCATAACCATATGGTCGATCAGCTCCTGTGCCTCTTTTTCAGTCAGGGTGCCGTTTTCAAGATCACGCTCAATGTAGATGTCGAGGAAAGTAGAAACACGGCCAACACTCATTGCTGCGCCGTTCTGAGTCTTGATCGCAGCGAGGTATCCGAAATACAGCCACTGAACAGCCTCTTTTGCATTCTTTGCCGGCTTGGAAATGTCGTAGCCGTAGGCCTGGGCCATCTCTTTCATCTGCTTTAACGCGCGGATCTGCTCTGCGATCTCCTCGCGCAGCTGGAAATCACCGCGGCGCATGCCCTGCCGGTTGGTTGCTGCAAAATCATCCTGCTTTGCTTCGATCAGGTAATCGATGCCGTACAGAGCGACGCGGCGATAGTCGCCGACAATGCGGCCGCGACCGTAGGTATCCGGCAGACCGGTGATAATCTTGTTATGGCGTGCATGCTTCATTTCCGGGGTATACGCCATGAAAACGCCCTGATTGTGGGTCGGCGCATATTCGGTAAAGATTTTGTGCAGCTCCGGATCCGGCTCATAGCCGTAATTCCGGCAGGCTTCCTCCGCCATCTTGATGCCGCCGAACGGCATGAAGGCGCGCTTGAGCGGCTTATCGGTCTGCAAGCCGACAATCTGCTCCAGCTCCTTGTCCGCTTCGCTGATATATCCCGCGCCGTAAGCGGTCAGACCGGAAACAACATGCGTTTCCATATCCAGCACGCCGCCCTTGGCGCGTTCCTCCTTCTGAAGCCCCTGAAGGATGCCCCAGAGCTTATTGGTCGCCTCAGTCGGAGCCGCAAGGAAGGACTCGTCACCCGCATACGGCTTGTAATTCTTCTGAATGAAATCGCGCACATTGATTTCTTCGCGCCAAATGCGCCCTTCAAAGCCTTCCCACTGCTCAAAATGAACCATGCAAACTCTCCTTTATTCCGTTTACCATAGAGGACTCTGAAACGTTTTTTATTCTAACATAGCGTCCATTCGCCGACAACTGACGAGGTCACCAAGGAAAAGCCCCGCGTTTTGTTATCGCCCCATGGATTTCCAAACCCGCTTTGTCCTCTGCTCCGCGCCGGTTTTTCTGCGCGGCAGGGCTTTTCTCCCGATTCTTCCGCCGCAGACCGGCCCGCAAAGCATCAGCCGTTGCAGAGCATCGTCCTCCTATACTCTGCATATTCAATCGGGCGTATGTAAGTTAGTATCAACTAACATCCTGTATTCTATCCGATATCCGCGCAGTTGTCAAGCCCCGCGCATCGCCTTTAAAATCATCTCGGATGATTTTAAAGGCTTCTTTATGGTTCAAAAAAG